>Ga0268299_1000150_pt1 | contig 273349 bp, 230 predicted proteins | sample NOBtaG_FD_193484 | JGI IMG/M metagenome (GOLD analysis project Ga0268299, IMG submission 193484) | Activated sludge microbial communities from bioreactor in Nijmegen, Gelderland, Netherland - NOB reactor | ecosystem: Engineered > Bioreactor > Aerobic > Activated sludge | place: Netherlands...
CTCATCAATCCATCTATATTTACAACCAGCATAGACCTCATTGGTCCCTTCAACTCAGAACACCTAATGATCGCCATGCAGCCTAAAATCAATTGTTAAACCTGTTAACCTATTTCAGGACAAGACAGTTTACTGATTACTAGTTATTCCTTACAATCAGAATAGGAATCTTGATTCTATGTCGAACTGTGTTCAGCGTAGTGCCAAAGACAAGATCTTTGAAGAAGCGATGGCCGTGGGCACCCATCACCAGGAGGTCGGCACCGAATTCTGCAACCATCTCGGGGATGCGGCGTCGGGGGTTGCCATAGCCTACGCGGATTTCAGCCGTGAACCCGCGGTCGCGCAACTGGGTCAGATAGGTCTCCAGCGAGGCTCTGTCTTCGGCGGTCTCACGGTCTTCAATGTCACTGCCATAAACCATCGCCCCGGCAGACTCGTTGACGTGGATCAAAAGATAAGTGGCCTCTTTGCCGCCCTGGGCCACAGCACTTCGGATGGCGAGCTCATCAATGGCAGAGAAGTCGACGCATATGGCAATTTTCGCGTAGACAGGCTTTTCGAGGTCGGCGAGGTGTGCGGCGGAACCGTGCGGCATTTTGGCTTCTTTTTCCAGGGTGCGTTTTTCTAGTACAGGCTTGATGATGATGTACACCAGCAATGCGCCTGCGCCAAGGCACAAAGGTACAACGGTGATCCAGATCACCCACGCGCTGTCACCCGCGTTAATGATCCAGCTGATTACTTCGTTGTAGACCAATTTAGCATTGAGAGAAATGATGATGAGGGCAATGGTCCACGCGGATATCTTAACCCACATCTTGTTGGCGAAAACACCCATCTTTTCCTTGTCGCTGGTGAAGTGAATAAGCGGGATAATGGCAAAACCCAGTTGCAGGCTGAGTACCACCTGACTGAACACCAGCAACTCGCCGGTGCGGCTCTCACCGTAGTGAAGTATGACGAAGTAGGCTGGGGTGATGGCAATCAAGCGTGTGATGAGCCTTCGAAGCCATGGAGCAATGCGCAGGTTGAGGTAGCCCTCCATAACGATCTGCCCGGCGAGTGTCCCCGTGATCGTCGAACTCTGACCTGCCGCGATAAGGGCAACACCGAAAAGCAGGGGAGCCCATTCATTGCCCAACAATGGTGACAGGAACTTGTAGGCATCCTCAATGTTGCTCACTTCATACATGCCCGCCTTGAAGAAGGTGGAAGCAGCCAACACGAGGATGGCCGCGTTGACAAAGAATGCGGCGTTGAGGGCAATGGCGGAGTCGATGAAGTTGTACTTGATGGCCGACCAGATGCCCCGCTCCGAACTGTCGATGCGGCGTGTCTGGACAAGCGATGAATGCAAGTACAGGTTATGCGGCATCACAGTGGCTCCAATGATGCCGATGGCTATGTAGAGTGCCTCATCATTGGGGATGGAAGGAATGAATCCCAGGGCAAGTTCACTCATGTCTGGTTTGGCAAAGATCATCTCTGCCAGAAAAGAACCGCCAATGATGGCTACAAGACTGATAATAAACACTTCGATCTTCCGCATGCCGTAGTTCTGCAGCACCAAAAGAAGAAGTGTGTCCAGCACGGTGATCGTCACGCCCCAAATCAAAGGGATACCAAAAAGCAACTTCATACCGATGGCCATGCCAAGCACTTCGGCGAGGTCGCAGGCAGCGATGGCGATTTCGGCGAGAATCCAAAGGATGAAGTTGATGACAGGATGATAAGTGTTCCGCGATGCCTGGGCCAAATCCAATTGACGGACTACGCCAAGGCGGGCACTCAGACTCTGGAGCAGGAGCGCCATCAGATTGCTCATCAACAGCACCCAGATCAGCGTGTAGCCAAACTGACTTCCGCCGGCAATGTCGGTAGCCCAGTTGCCCGGATCCATGTAGCCTACGCTGACGAGGTAGGCAGGGCCGAGAAACGCAATCAGTTTGCGCCAACCACGGCGGTTGGTCGAGTCAATGCTGGCGTTTACTTCGCTAAGGGATTTTTGCTGATCGGCCATACTAAAGTGACAAGAGAATGGTTTTGGCTACTTCCACGGAAAGGAAGACTTTCTTTTTTTCGATCAACACTTCTATGGACTTGTCATAGCTCTCGCGTCGGATGACCTCAACCGAACGGCCGGGCTTTGCTCCGATCTTTTCAAGGTATTTGAGAAGTTCAGCATCGGTGTCCTTGACAGTGCTAATGGTGGCCCGCTTACCAGGGGGTACCTGGTCAAGTCCGATGAGGACGCGCGGTTTTATTTTACCGTTCTGGTCGGGTATGGGGTCTCCATGGGGGTCAGTCTTTGGGAATCCCAGAAACTCGTCGAGCTTATTGATAAGGCGTGTCGACTGAATATGCTCAAGCTGTTCGGCAACAGCATGGACTTCATCCCAGGTGAACCCCAGTTTTTCAACCAGGAAGGTTTCCCACAACCGGTGCTTGCGTACGATTTGAATGGCTCGCTGCTTTCCGGCGGCGGTTATCTTCACACCGTAATATCTTTCGTACTGGATCAGTTGCTTGGCCGACAACTTTTTGATCATATCGGTGACAGAAGCTGCCTTGGTTTGCATCGCCTCGGCCAGTTCGTTGGTCTTTACCGCCCCTTCGCCACCTTTCGAAAGGTGGTAAATGGCTTTGAGATAGTTCTCTTCCGTAAAACTCATCATGACGCAAAAATAATAAAATTTAGATTAGTCTAAAAAATAATTTAGACTATATTTTTTAAGGACTCGAGCAACTTGGGCGCTTCAGATTCCCAGCCGGCGTCAATGACAGGCGTGGTATAGAAACTACTGGTCGTCAGCGCGGTAAGGATGGATGCAGCCGCTGGTTTTTCGAAATCACAGAGCACAAACGGGGCATGTGCAGCATACTGGCTCACCCAAGGCCAATCGGACCCAGTGATGATGGGAAGGGAAGCCCGGAGGTACTCGAAGAGCTTGGTAGGGACGCAGTTCACCGTGTGCGGGTCCCGTTGATTGGCGATGATGCCGGCATCGGCGGTGCTGATGAGTTTGATGATCTGCGTATGAGGAACGAGCTGATCGATGCCGACCAACCGGATGAATGAATGGGTGGCGGCCAGTTTTTTGATGCGGGCGCGTACCGGTTCTGCGGCGGCATAGCCGGCAATGGTGAGGGAAACATCGCTGCGCTGGGCATGACACCGATGCGCAAGTTCAATGGCCCGAAAGACTCCTGTACTCTCCGACAGGGTTCCTGTGAAAAGCAAGTGCACCCCTCCGCCGGCTACCGGCACCCGGCGACTGGCAACCGATACCGCTTTATTTTCAATGACCGTCCAGCCGCCCCGATGAAACTTGAACTCTTTTTCATACCCTCGTTCGGCGAGAAAGAAATAGTCAACGGCAGGCGCTGCGAGTTTCTCCCAAAGCCTGACGATGAGCGCGAGTGGGAGGCGCGCGAACCCGGGTAACCCTTCGGAGTGACGGATGTTTCGGTAGTAGTTCTCCCTGACATCATAGATGATGCGCGTGTTGCTGATCACTTTCAAGACGATGGCCGTCAGCAGCAGTTCATAGGTTGAGAAGATGAAGAGATCAGGCTTAACGGCGTTGGTATGGCGCAACACCCTCCATGGCGCCAACCAGCGACGAAAACTGATTCGTGGAAACCAGCCCAGTGAGATCGTTTTTATTCCTTCAATTTTCAAAGCCGGTTCGGAAGGTGCAAAACCTATCACGGTGACTTCATACTTTCCTGAATCGGCGAGGGACCTGCCTATTTTCTCGGTCATGCGGGTATCGTCCGTCGGTTTCAGGATTGACGCAATGACAATTCTTCTTTTTTCTCGTTCTTGTGCCACGATCTAAAAATAGAACTAAAATGGAACTCCGCTACAGTATTGAGAAGGCATGGGAAAACCGAGAGTTGCTGAAGGATGTGACCACCCAGCAGCACATACGCTCGGTCATCGACCATCTTGACAAGGGGCTTATCCGTGTGGCGGAACCGGCACCGGGTGGATGGAAAGTAAACGAATGGGTAAAGAAGGCAGTAATTCTCTATTTCCCGATTCAGAAGATGGAAACGATCGAGGTGGGTCCGCTAGAGTTCCACGACAAGATACCCTTGAAACGGCATTACGAGTCGCTAGGCGTACGCGTAGTTCCTCATGCCATTGCCCGTCACGGCGCTTTTATCAACCGGGGTGTTATCCTGATGCCTTCCTACGTCAATATTGGCGCCTACGTTGATGAGGGAACCATGGTAGACACCTGGGCAACGGTGGGGAGTTGCGCGCAGATCGGCAAGAACGTGCACCTGAGCGGGGGCGTAGGCATTGGCGGGGTTCTTGAGCCCGTTCAGGCCGCCCCGGTGATTGTGGAAGACAACGCCTTCATCGGATCACGCTGCATCATTGTTGAAGGGGTGCGGGTGGGCCGTGAAGCTGTACTCGGCGCCAATGTTGTGCTCACCGCGAGTTCAAAAATCATTGATGTTACAGGCCCAGAACCGGTGGAGCACCGGCAGTATGTTCCGGAGAGGTCGGTGGTGATACCAGGAACCATTCCCAAGTCATTTCCATCTGGAACCTTCAACGTTCCCTGCGCCCTGATCATCGGGAAACGAAAAGAGAGCACTGACAAAAAGACTTCACTCAATGATGCCTTGCGGGAAAATCAGATCCCGGTTTAGGGGTGGCACGGCCTTTGAACTGCATACAGTAATCTTCTAAATTTGCAGCGATGAGGCGTTTATTGGTTGGTATGGGTCTGGTGCTCTTCCTTTCCGGGTTTCTGGCAGGGCAGAAGAAGGAAACACCACTTACGCGCAACATTAGCTATGGAGTGGGCGAGGAGCTGGAGTATCGCGTGCATTTCGGCATGTTCACCGTTGGCAAGGCGATTACCCGTGTAGACAAGAAATACCATACGGTAAATGACCGAACCTGCTTCAAAGTTGACGCATACGGCGAGACCAGCGACTGGATCTCCTGGGTAGCCAAGGTAGATGACAACTGGGGCGCATACATCGATACGACGACGCTGCTCACGCATATTGGATATCGGAAACTTCGGGAAGGCAAGTACCGCCGCGATGAGGAAGTAATCTTTGACCACGATAGCCGCAAAGTGGAGGTAAAAGTAAAAAACAAGGATACTGGCGCTGTTGAATCAAAGACTTACGATGTGCCGGTCAACGCCAAAGACCTTGTTGCCGGATTCTTGCATCTCCGTGTCATTGATTTCAGGAAAGTGGCAGTCGGCGACACCATTACCATCTCGGGTTTTCTTGAGGACTCGTCGTACAATCTGAAGATTATCTATACAGGAAAGGAAGTGATTGAAACCCGTATCGGGAAGATCAGCTGTCTTCGCCTAAGACCCGTGATGCCCGCGAATTCCATGTTTGACGGAGAAAACTCCATCTTATGTTGGATCTCCGATGACCTTAATCGAATTCCTGTCAAGCTGCAGGCAAAAATGTTCATTGGCAATACCGGGCTCGAGTTGATAAAGTTCAGGGGCTTGCGCAACCAATTGAAAATTATCTTTTAGTGTCGTCGTCCCAGCGCTGTAACAGTTCGGCAAACTTGCCCATGGTGATGGGCTTCTCCATGTAGTCAGTCACCTCGGGAATATTCTTCGCGCGGCTCAAGTCACGCGGGTCGATGGATGAACTGACCATGTATATCCTAATGTCCTTTCCAAGGTCCTTCTTCAGGTTATGGAATTCTTCCAGGAATCCCCAGCCGTCGGTTACAGGCATATTGATATCGAGGAATATGATGTCGGGAATGGATTTGGATTTATCCCGCAGAAAAGCGAGCGCTTCCTTGCCATTCGGGAACTGAAGTATTTCGTGCGCCAGCTGCGTCGCTTTCAGGGTTCGGGAGGCGGTAAACTGGTAGATGCTATCGTCGTCAATTACGGCAATCACCGGGGCTGAAACTTTGGTCATGGGTTCTGAGAGAGAAGGTTTGGCTGGGTTTCCCGGGTATGCTATCAAATAACGGAGATTTTAACGGGAATTTTAATTAAAAGTTCGAAAACACATTGACCGTTCTCCATTTCCATGACGCTCAATGGGGAACATGTATTATTTTACGCCATCTAAACCTAACCCTACTTATATGCTCAAGGAGTTTAAAGCCTTCGCCATGCGGGGCAACGTAGTTGATCTCGCAGTGGGTGTCATTATCGGCGCAGCGTTCAACAAGATTGTCAGTTCGCTCATCGACGACGTTATCACACCACTCTTACTCAAACCTGCGCTGGAAGCAGCCAACCTGACAAACCTGGAAGAGTTGACGCTTTTCGGGGCAGTCAAGTACGGGACGTTCATTTCGTCGGTGATTAACTTCATCATTGTTGCGTTCGTATTGTTTATTATTATCAAAGCGATGAACGCGGCCAAGAAGCGCGATGAAGCAAAAGCGACTCCGTCAGCTCCTGCACCAGCTCCTGCGGATGTGCTGTTGCTAATGGAAATCCGCGACCTTCTGAAGAAGTAGGAGAGGCTATCCCCTGAACCGGTCGGCAACAACCAGATCTTTGCTGCCCGGCGTGTACTTGTAGAACCCTTGACCAGACTTCACGCCATGATGTCCGGCTTGCACCATATTCACCAACAGTGGGCATGGTGCATACTTCGGGTTGCCGAATCCCTGGTGGAGAACCTGGAGAATGGAAAGACAAGTGTCGAGTCCGATAAAATCGGCCAATTGTAGTGGTCCCATGGGATGGGCCATGCCCAGTTTCATGACGGTATCAATTTCGCTGACACCCGCAACACGCTCGTACAGGGTATAAATGGCCTCGTTGATCATCGGCATCAGAATCCGGTTGGCGACGAAGCCCGGATAATCATTGACCTCTACCGGTACCTTCCCCAAAGTCCGCGACAAGTCCATAATGGTCTTGGTTACAGCATCGCTGGTTGCATAGCCGCGTATGACCTCAACCAATTTCATGATGGGCACAGGGTTCATAAAGTGCATGCCTATCACGTTCTCCGGGCGCTTGGTGGCAGCAGCAATCCGGGTGATGGAAATCGATGAAGTGTTGGATGCCAGGATGGCGCCAGGCTTTGTGTTCTCATCCACTTCACGGAAGATCTTCAGCTTCAGATCGACATTTTCTGTCGCGGCCTCGATGACCAGATCGGCATCACGTATACCTTCTTTCAGCGCCGTCGTGGTCGAAATGCTGGCAAGTGTTTTCTTTCGGACGTCTTCCGTGATGACACCTTTTTCGACCTGGCGCCCCAGGTTCTTCTCGATGGTGGCCAGTGCCTTCTTCAGTGCACTTTCGGATACATCAATAAGTGAAACGGCAAATCCAGACTGCGCAAATGCGTGGGCGATGCCGTTGCCCATGGTTCCTGAACCTATGACGGATATCTGTTTCATGAACTGATTACAAAATTTCGGTTTGAAGCTACTAAAAAATCATTGTCTTGCGTCGCCCACAGAGACCAGCTGCGCGTACCCCATGGCATTAAAACGGACCACCAGCTTACGTGGGATGTCCTCGTGCTCGGGGCAATCGGGCCCGGGTGTGACATAGTAGGAGTAAAACTTCTGGTTGCGCTTGTACAACTCATTCTCATCGGGCCTACCGAGCAATTTCACGATGTCCATTTCCGACAGGCCACGCAGCTTGTTTACCTCGGCAGTCAGGGCTGACTCCATCAATTGACGATCGCCTGCGCAGGCATTCTTGTCATCCTTCCATTTGTCGAGATTCATTCCGTCCAGCGTCGGCAGAGGCTTTCCGCATGCAATGACCAACAGAACCAGGGCAATGCTAAGCGGTGGCCGCATGTATTTTCGGGATTTGGTAGAACCAGGCCACGGAGACCAACAGGTAAACGGCTGCACCGATTATAAAGTAAGATGACCAGCCATTGTAAAGCGTCAATGTTATCAACGCCGCCGGGTAGAGGGTTATGCGGAGCCATTCCGCGATGTACACCCAGGTCTTGTGCTCAAACAACACACCGCAATTGACAACGGAGACCGAGATAAGAATGGCGGCTATGGCCTTGTCAGCGAAGGAAAACGCTGATTGGTTGAACAAGAAGAACGCTGTCGCCAAAAGGCAGATTACATATTGAAACAACGTGTAATAACTGAGTACCGCCGGCGCAGGTGTGTCATACTTGTGATAAAGACTTTTCTCGACAGGCGGCGCGGGCCGGTATCCTCCCATGGATTCAGGCAGCCAGCCGGGTTTGTTGAAGAGATAGCGGAATTTGTCGCTCCACGATCGGATCGATTTCAACTCATGTGCCATGGTGGCGTAGTGACTGAAGTTGGCCCAGACACCATTCCAACTATTGATTGGCTTTGTGATGCCGTAGGTAGGGCGTTCCTCCTCTTCCTGAAAGGTGCCAAACATCTTGTCCCAGATGATCAGCGTTCCGGCGTGATTCTTATCAATGTACTTGGGGTCCCGCCCATGATGCACCCGGTGATGTGACGGGGTGTTGAAGACGAGTTCAAACCAGCCCATCCGGTTGATTGTCTCTGTGTGAATCCAGAATTGATACAGGGTATTGAATGCCGACATAAGCAGGAAGTCGGTGGTCTCAAAGCCTGCAAAGGCGAGGGGAAGATAGAAGAAGAAAGTCCACACCACCTGGAAAGAACTTTGCCGCAAGGCCACGGAGAGATTGTATTCTTCACTTTGATGATGCACCACGTGGCCACCCCAAAACAGGTTGATTTCATGGCTCATCCGATGGGCCCAATAATAACCCAGGTCAACCAGGAAGAACAGGGCTGTCCAGTACAACCAGTTTCGTTCAAGCTGAAACATGGCAAAATTTGAGAAGAGCACCTCATAAACGCCGACGGCCAACACCCTGAAGAAAATGCCGGATAGCTGGGAAGTGATACCGCAACTCAGGTTGGCGATGGAGTCGGGGAGGCGGTACAGCTTGCGGTGGGTTAGGCGCTCAACAAGGACTTCAATCCCGATCAGGATGAAGAACACCGGTATGGACAGGACGATCGGATTAAGATTCATAGGCTCAGGCTTCGGTCTGCCTGGCCACAAAATTAGGTGAAATTCCCGACCCTTGATTCACGGGATGTGTCCGATCCTGTTACATTGCGCCCGAATTTCATAAAAGACTATGATCGTCAGGATATTCAAAGCTGTTTGGTTTGTGTCGCTCGTGGCCACAGTGGTCGTATTGCTCTACGCCTATGCATCATTCCCTGATATCATCCAGGTAAGGGAGGGACAACCTGGCGAGACTGATTCGCTGACCCGGAATGGCCTCTTCTACGCCGTGCTGGGACTCCTTTCCATCTTCAATGCCATGGTCTTTGTTGTTAACCGCTTTATGGCCGTAGGCGACACCTTCTTCCAGTCCTGGTTCTATGGCCTGGTGGTCTTCTTCAACCTCTTCATCCTGGTTTCGCTGCAGTTCTTCAGCCTCTTCAACAGCGCTGAAAAATTCGACTACGACAGCATCGGGTACATTATCTACGGGAGTGTGGCGCTCATCATCCTGTGGGCGTCTTTGTGGCCGCTGAACACAATCATCCGACAAATTCGTCCTAAACAGCACGTTGGTGAAGAACCAGATAAATGATTTTATATCAATGAGTTACAATGCTTGTATTCGCTAAAATTTGTAGGTAAAACTTCTTGACAACTGATTGAAATGAGACCAAAATATTCTTTCTTAGATAGGATTTACAGCATCCTGATTTTTTGAGCTGCGAGGAAACCGTATTCCTGTAGATTTTTTGAACGGACTGTAAAAGGAAGTAAACACCAACGCTGCTGCATGGCTAAGGACAGTATGGAGTACAATGAGTCGAGCATTCGATCGCTCGATTGGCGGGAACATATCCGGCTTCGCCCCGGCATGTATATCGGAAAACTCGGGGATGGGACAGCCAAAGACGATGGTATTTACGTGCTCGTGAAAGAAGTCATGGACAACTGTATCGACGAGCATATGATGGGTTACGGCAAGACCATCGATGTGAAGATCACTGATCAAAAGGTGGTGGTGCGCGACTACGGCAGGGGTATCCCGTTGGGCAAGGTGGTCGACGTGGTATCCAAGATCAACACCGGTGCCAAATATGATAGCGGTGCCTTCCAGAAATCAGTCGGCTTAAACGGGGTAGGAACGAAGGCCGTCAATGCGCTTTCCAACTACTTCAAAGTCCAGGCATTCCGTGAAGGACAGACCAAGCTGGCGGAATTCAAGAAGGGTGTACTCACCCATGATCCCAGGATGTCGAAAAGCAGCGAACGCAATGGCACCCTGGTGGAATTTGAACCAGACGGTTCGATGTTCAAACATTATCATTTCATCCCCGAATACCTGGATGATCTGATGTGGAACTACGCCTACCTCAATGCAGGCCTGATAATCAATTACAACGGAAGGAAGTTCTATTCCAAAGACGGCCTTCTTGACTTGCTTAAGGGCAAAGTCGACGCCGAGGAGATGCGATATCCCATCGTCCACTTCAAGGGCAACGATATCGAGGTTGCCATGACCCATGGCAATCAATACGGGGAGGAGTACTACTCGTTTGTCAACGGCCAAAACACAACCCAGGGGGGTACGCACCTGGCAGCATTCCGGGAAGGGATTGTAAAGGCTGTCCGCGACTTCTACAAAAAGGAGTTTGACGCCGCCGATATCCGTGCAAGCATCGTGGCTGCCGTGGCTGTGCGGGTTCAGGAACCCGTGTTTGAATCGCAAACCAAGACCAAGCTGGGGTCCATCAACATGGCGCCAGACGGACAATCTGTCCGGAGTTACGTCGGTGATTTTGTTGCCAAGGAACTTGAAATCTACCTCCACAAGAACCCCACCGCAGCAGACTCCATGCTCAAGCGCATACTCCAGTCTGAACGGGAGCGCAAGGAGATTGCCGGAATCAAGAAATTAGCCAATGAAAGGGCCAAGAAAGCCAATCTCCATAACCGCAAGCTTCGCGACTGCCGCGTCCATTTCGATGAAAGCAAAGACGCGAGGAGCAAGGACTCCATGATCTTCATTACCGAGGGTGACTCTGCCAGCGGCTCGATTACCAAGTCGAGGGATGTTGAGACGCAGGCCGTGTTTAGCCTCAGGGGAAAACCACTTAATTGCTACGGCCTGACCAAGAAGGTGGTCTATGAAAATGAAGAGTTTAATCTGCTCCAGCACGCCCTCAACATTGAGGATGGCATGGATGGCCTGCGTTATAACAAGGTCATCATCGCTACGGATGCTGATGTAGACGGCATGCACATCCGACTGCTGCTTATGACATTCTTCCTTCAATTCTTTCCCGATCTGGTGAAGGCAGGGCACGTGTATATCCTGGAAACCCCCTTATTCCGGGTGCGCAACAAGAAGGAGACGATTTACTGCTACAGCCCAGAAGAAAAGGAGGCGGCCATGAACAAGCTGGGCGCCAAGCCGGAGATAACCCGGTTCAAGGGTCTCGGTGAGATTTCACCGGAAGAGTTCGGGACATTCATTGGCGAAAACATTCGCCTACAGCCTGTGCTCCTGGACAAGGAGAAGCAGCTGATCAAAACATTGGAATTCTACATGGGTAAGAACACCCCTGACCGCCAGGAATTTATCATTGACAACCTCAGGATCGAGTTGGATGTGGTGGAAGCGAAGGAGGAAGAGGTAGTCGCGGTCGAAGAGTAATAATTTCCAGTACGAGCATGAGCAAGAAGAAAGCAAGGCCAACAAAGAAAAAAGAGGGAGACGCAGCCCATGAGCTGACTTCGGTTGACGGGTTGTATGAGAACTGGTTTCTGGACTACGCATCGTATGTAATCCTGGAGCGTGCTGTACCCCGCATTGAGGACGGCCTCAAGCCCGTTCAGCGCAGGATAATGCACTCCTTGAAAGAAATGGATGACGGCCGGTTTAACAAGGTGGCCAATGTCATTGGAAATACCATGCAGTACCACCCCCACGGCGATGCCGCCATCGGGGAGGCAATCGTAAACATTGGTCAGAAAGACCTGCTGCTGGATACCCAGGGAAACTGGGGCGATGTGCGTACCGGCGACGGAGCTGCAGCACCACGGTACATTGAAGCCCGGCTTTCCAAGTTCGCACTGGAGGTCGGATATAACCCCGACCTTACCGAATGGCAGCTGTCTTACGATGGGCGGAAGAAGGAGCCCGTATGCTTGCCCGTAAAATTCCCGCTCTTGCTGGCCCAGGGAGTGGACGGGATTGCGGTAGGCCTCTCAACAAAGATACTGCCCCACAACTTCGGCGAACTCATCAAGGCCTCAGTAGAGATTCTCAAAGGCAAGAATCCCAAGATTTACCCCGACTTCTTTACCGGTGGAATTGCCGACTTCTCTGAGTATGATCAGGGTTACAGAGGGGGCAAAATCAAGGTGAGAGCCAAGATCGAAGTTCTTGATAAGAAAACCCTAGTAATCAAGGAGATACCATTCAGTACCACAACGGCTTCTTTGATGGAGTCGATCGTAAAAGCGAGTGAAAAAGGGAAGATTAAAGTGAAGCAGGTGATCGACAACACGGCCAGGGACCTGGAGATTGTCATTCATCTGCAGCCTGGACAGTCGCCGGAAATTGCGATGGACGCGCTCTATGCGTTCACCGATTGCGAGATCAGCATCTCCCCGAATGCCTGTGTGATTGTGGAGGACAAGCCAAAGTTCATGAAGGTGAACGAGATCCTGAAGTACAACACAGATCTCACGGTGAAGCTGCTCAAGCGCGAGCTTGAGATCAGGAAGGCTGACCTCATGGAGCGTATTCTATTCTCCTCCCTCGAGAAGATCTTTATTGAAAAACGGATTTACCGGAACATCGAAGAATGTGAGACCTTTGAATCGGTTATCAAAGTCATTCATAAGGGCCTCGCACCGTACAAGAAGCAGTTCTACCGTGAGATCACGGACGACGATGTTGTTCGCCTGACGGAGATCAGGATCAAGCGCATTTCCAAGTACGATAGCTTCAAGGCCGATGAGCTGATGAAGGGGCTTGAGGATGACCTGAAGCAGACCATTCACCACCTCAGGCACCTGGTGGATTTTGCCATCGCCTATTACCAGAACCTCCTGACCAAGTATGGAAAAGGGAAGGAGCGGAAGACCGAAATCCGGTCGTTCCAGTCGGTGACCGCTACGGAGGTTATTGCCAACAACCAGAAGCTCTACGTCAACCGTGTGGATGGCTTTATCGGGTGGGGTTTGAAGCGCGATGAGTTCATTTGTGACTGTTCCGAGCTCGACGACGTCATCGCCATTCGTCGCGATGGTAAGGCCCTTGTAAGCCGGATTTCTGAGAAAGTTTTCATGGGTAAAGATATTTTGCACGTCGGAATCTGGAAAAAGGGCGATGAGCGGATGGTTTACAACATGATCTACAGCGATGGGAAAACGGGCAAGTCATTTGCCAAGCGTTTCACGATGCCGGGCATCATTCGCGACAAGGAATACAACCTCGACCAGGGCAATCCCAATAGCAAAGTTCACTACCTGAGTGCGAACCCAAACGGGGAGGCCGAGGTCGTCGAGGTGAAGCTCAATCCGTCCAGTACGGCACGCAAAAAGATCTTTGAATTTGATTTTTCCGAGCTCGAAATCAAGGGCCGAGGAGCCCGTGGGAATACGATCACCAAGTACCCCGTCCGACGGGTTGATTTGCTCCAGTCAGGAACATCCACGCTGAGCGGCCTTGACCTTTGGTTTGATCAGGCTTCAGGTCGACTTAACAAGGATAAGCGCGGCAAACAGATCGGAAAATTTGACGGTGATGATCAGATCCTGGCCATTACGTCGGGTGGCAATTACAAGATCACCGGTTTTGATCTCACGACCCGCTTCGAACCGGAGAAGACAATTCTGGTAGAAAAATTCAATCCTAAGAAAGTGATCTCGGCCGTCTATTGGGACGGGGAAAGCAAGCAACACTTTGTTAAACGTTTCAAGATCGAGACCAACACCAACGACAAAGAGTTCGGTTTCATTTCTGAGGGCATAGGTTCCCGCCTGGAGTTTGTCACAACGTCTGATAATCCCGAGGTGGAAGTAGAATTGGTGAAGGGAAAAGGCAAAGACAAGGAAACCGAAGTGATCAACCTGGAGGATATTATCGATCTCAAGGGCTGGAAAGCGATGGGCAACAGACTGTCTCAGCACAAAGTGACCAAGGTGAAGCCGGTGGACGACGGGGATAACGGTTTAGAGGAAGAGAAGGAGGAGGAGTCGGGTCCCGGAACAAGGCCGGCAAGGGCAAATGTGACAGAAGCCAAGCCTGCCCGACGCAGCGATGGCGGCGGGGGCTCTCCGTCGCCAAAAAAAAAATTGGAAGAAGCGGCCCGCGGCCAAAAGAAAAGCAAAGTCAAAGCCGTCCAGCAAAGCCTCTTCGGCGAAAACCCTCAAAAAGGAGAGGTAAAAAGTAAGCCTATACCTCCTGGAAGGAAGCCACAAGCCAAAGCAGCGAAGCCGGTTGCATTCAGGCCGGGGCAGACCATAGAATTGGAGCTCTAGGCGTTGTCCGTTGACCGTTGGTTGATGGATTAGCTCCATTTGTTTGTCCTGTTGATGCTGAGGAGCTCTTTGAGGTCCTTGGGCACCGTATTTGCTTCCTTGTCGCTTGCAACCTGTAACTTTAGCCTGAAACCTGAAACAGTGCCTGTGAAACGATGTCCCATTATCACCTTGTTTGTCATTTCGGCTTCGGTCACCACATTCGCGCAGGATGCAGAAATCCTTGCGGAGGGTAAAATCATAGATGCCTTAACCAGGAAGGGCGTTAAGGCCAAAATCGCTTATAAGAGTATACCCACAGGCAGCATCAGTGGGCGGTTTAACGATAGTACCTTCTCATTTCCCATCTTCGGCTCATCCAAGTACCAAATCGTTGCGACAGCTGAGGGTTACATCGATGGGACCGCCATCGTAGACCCCAAGTCGATGGACGCTGACCGCAAAGTGATCAGAAATATCACGCTCACGAAGAAGGGAGGCAGTATTGTCCTCGACCATCTCATTTTTGCCCAGGGGAAAGGGACCATCAGTCCGGAGTCATTCCCAAGCCTCGATGAGGTAGTCGTTATGCTCAAAGAGCGCCCCTCGATGGTAGTCCAGCTGGAAGGCCACACCGACAACCAGGGCAATGCCAAAATGAACCAGGAGCTCTCACAGGACCGCGTAGACAATGTGAAGAAGTACCTTGTGTCAAAGGGCATCGCCAAGGATCGGGTGAAGACGAAGGCGTTTGGTGGCAGCCAGCCTATCGTGCAAGGCAACTCACAAGAAGCCCGGGCCAAGAATCGGCGGGTGGAGATGCGCATCTTGCAGGAGTAAATTGGTTTGAAGCCCTGATAAGTTATGGGCTGATTCTAGTTACTGTATAACCGCTACCTAATTTCAGCGAGGCCAGCTTGCCTCGATCAATCCTGATTCGAGTATTTGCGATTTTCAATTTTGAAAGCTACTTTATATAGGGTAGTATTATTCAGCCATTTGCCCGCGAAGGATGGTATTCCGCGGCGGATCCGCACGTGTTGCTGATGTGACGTTCAATCTCCCGTGAACGATTCTACAAGAGAAAGCTACTGAATAATTATTTGGTGATCGGCGTCATCGGATGGCCCCTTTGCCATGCGCAACCACTACTGGAGAATTGATATTTTCTTTTTTCAACCAAACCCAAAATTTATGAAGCGTTTGTTAACAACCGTTGCAATGATGCTGATTGCAGGGGTACTGTTCTCACAAAGCAACAACCTTTTTTGGACCTTGACGGTCAAGGTAAAAATGGACAAGCGTCAGGAGTATGAAAAGAAACTTGTCCCGTTCCTCAAGACAAACTATCCCAATTTGAAGATCAGGACATGGGAGGTGATAACGGGCGAGAATACCGGTGCTTTTGTATTTGTCATGGGGCCAACGTCGTACAAGGAAATGGATGTGCCATTGGTTTCCCCTAAGGGGGAAGGACAATTGAAGATTGATGCGCAGGCGTTGGATGCCATGAGTGAATCCTCTGTTGCAGCGCACGCGGTTCGCGTTGAGGCAGCCAGCATGATGAAGCCGGATCGAAAAATGAAGTATATCCAGGTTGTGAGCTATGAGATTAAGCTCTTCACTTGGGGTAATTACAGGCAGATTCTGGTGAAATCGAAGGAGGCTCGGACCAAAGGTGGATCCGTATTGGATTATGACGTATTCCGCCCAAGCAATAGTGGCCCCGGAAATACCTTTTCGATTGTAACCCATTACAACAAGCTCGAAGAACTCACGATGACAGAGGCGTTTGATGAAATGTACGACAAGGCAAATGGCAATGCATTCTATAACGACCTGACGGAATGGAACTCCAATATTCTTTCCCAGCGATATGAACTGCGGGTTTTGCGCTCCGATCTCAGTCAGCTTTGATGGTGTGACCACCATAAAAGGAGGAGGTGATTATACCTCCTCCTCTTGTTTTTGGATAGTCTACAAAGGTTGCCATTGGTCTAAGGATGCTCACAACACATGATTTGATCAAATAGAATAGAGTTAAACATCGGCGTTTGCTCCATATGAGGCAGATGACCTGATTTGGGGAGGACAAACAGTTCAACGTTCGGGAGCCGGTCAAGGAGATTGCCCTTCACTTTTTCCAGCGGCACCACCGTATCATGCTCACCCCAAATGGCAAACACCGGGAGTCCCAACGATGCAATTCGTCGGTGCTCTTGCTCCATCGATGGAGAATTTTTTCGGGTAGAAATCAGCGCCCGAACAAATCCCTTGTATTTCATTACGGCTTCATACTGGTTATCCCATCCTGCAAACGGGAGGGAGTCGTAGAAATCCTGGAGCTGTCCCTTGGCCATGGACCGGTAGTTGTCGCTGCGCTTGAAATCGGCGATTTCCTCTTCGGTTACTTGTGCTGGATACACAGTGTCCGGCGGGATGGATTCAAAACCAGCAGGATCTACATAGATCAGGTTCTTGATTCGCTCTGGGTATTGGAAGGCAAAGGCACTGATGATCCGACCGCCGTAGGAAAGTCCGATGAGGTTTATTTTCTTGTCTACACCTACGGCATCCAGCAACTCCTTCAATTGTCCCGAAAAAAGAGCGGCATCATAAGCGACATCCGGATTGTCAGAGAAGCCGCGGCCGTACACATCATAGCGCAGCGCGGCATACCCGCGTGCTTTTGCTGCGTAGAAGGTGGAGTCCCAGATATAACATGGAACCGAAAACCCATGGACCATAACCAGCACGGTGTCGGCGTCCCTGTTTTCGAACTCATAGTAGGTATATCCCTGTGAAAGCTTGGCAAAGCCTCCCTGCGTGATGGTTTTTCGGAATGCGTCATCTTTGATCTCGGTTTCGTGGTCCTCAAAGTCTTTGGAGTCACGACAAGAGGTACTAGAGCCGATGATCGAAACAATCAAAAGCAGCGCCTGCACTGATTTCCATGGATTCATAGTTTGAAGTTACCATTTCTGTAGCTCATGCCAATCCAATCATATTTCAAAGTAGAGGTGATGATGCTCCTGGCACTTCGGGTTGAACCTGGTGTTGCATGAAAGGCATTGTGTAGAATCAGACAGATAGCTTTCGATTGAGTGCTCAGCCCCGCAGGCCCCGCATAGGATAGCGTATTCTTTAAACCGAGATCGGGGCCATCTGGCGGCCGAATGTCCGGCGCATTCCTCATGGCATGCAAAGCACGGGTAATATTTGTTGCAGCAAGGAAACTTGATGGCAAGAATGTCGAGGATGGAGTGAAAGTGAGCGCACCGAGTAAGTCCGTCAATGGCCTTGCCATACACCAGCACTTTTCCTACCGGGACGAACCTGTTTCCATGGTTTGGAATGGGATCATTAGCATCCATTAATTCGTTATCTTTGCAGCCTTAAATATCGAAAATATGCCCGGAACGGAGCTTTTTGGTGCGGAAGAGAAGAAAGAAATTAACGACGTACTCGATACCGGCATAATGTTCCGGTTCAACCACGAGGCGCAACGCAATAATATTTGGAAAGCAAGGGATTTTGAAGCGGAGGTTCGGAAGATCACCGGGGCCCGTTATGCCCATGCGGTGTCTAGTGGATCGACCGCCGTATCCTGCGCACTGGCAGCTGCTGGAGTTGGTGCCGGAGATGAGGTGATCGTGCCTCCGTTTACTTATATCGCGTCTGTGGAAGCGGTTCTCTTCGCCGGTGGTATCCCCATTTTTGCCGAAATCGATGAAACACTTTGTCTCAGCGCACAAGGCATCGAGAAGGCCATCACAAAGAAGACAAAGGCGGTCATGCTCGTTCACATGTGCGGTCAGATGGCCAATATGGATGCCATCATGGATGTCATTAAGCGACATAACCTCGTACTTGTGGAGGATGCCGGACAGGCTTTCGGGGCAACTTATAAAGGTACCAGTGTAGGCCTGTTTGGAAAGACAGGTTGCTATTCATTCGACTTCTTCAAAATTGCCACGGCGGGTGAAGGCGGTGTATTCGTAACCAACGATGAGTCCTGCTATAAGGCCGCCGACAGCTACAGCGACCACGGTCACGACCACGTCGGCAGCAACCGCGGCATGGAGCAGCATCCGATCCTTGGATTCAACTATCGCATCAGCGAATTGCACGCTGCCGTTGGCGCTGCCCAGACGCGAAAAGTGCCGAAGATTCTCACAGCCAACAAGAAGAACAAGACCATGCTAATGAACGCCCTTAAGGATGTTCCAGGCGTGAGTTTTGCCACGATACCCGATCCTTCCGGTGACTCATCCACGTTCCTCAACCTGATGCTTCCTGATGCGGCATCGGCCAAGCGCACAGTGGATGCATTCAATGCGGCCGGTGTGACGGGCTTCAACTATTGGTTTGTCAACATGTACCACTTCATCAACCAGTGGACACATCTCACGCAACTGAAATCAGCCGCTCCGCTGCCGATTCATCATTATGAGAAGTCTCAGGATTATACGAAACTCAGTCTTCCCAAATCACAGGAGGTTGTCGGCCGTTTGATATCGTTCGGCATACGTTGCACCTGGACCGAAGAAGAAGTAAAGGCGCTGGCCGGCAAGATCAGGACCGCCGTTGAAAAGGCCGTGGCCGTGAATTCGTATGCATAAGAATTTCAAAGGGATCGAGAAGACGGTTTACGGGCGGGGGAGTTTTTCCCAGCTGGGCGCCATCGTTGAAGAACGGAGAGGGGAGAATGATCATTTCATGCTCTTCCTGATTGACGCCTATTTCAAGGGTAAAGATCTCGCGAACAAGATTCCTGCACAATCGGCGGATATCGTTCAATTCATCGACGTTGATCCGGAGGAACCTACCACCAGACAGATTGACGACATCCGCGATCAGGTGCAATCCGCCAAAGGCACTCCTTCTGCGGTGATCGGCATCGGAGGAGGAAGCATTATGGACATTGCCAAGGCTGTTTCACTGATGTTCACCAACGAAGGATCCTCTGTGAAGTATCAGGGTCTTAACCTCATTAAGAAGCCCGGTATTTATCACATCGGTGTGCCGACCATTTCCGGAACCGGGGCGGAGGTGTCGATGACCGCTGTGTTGACGGGCCCGGAAAAGAAACTTGGATTGAAGTGTGAGTGGACAGTATTCAACCAAATTGTGCTCGACCCTGAGTTGATTGCTTCGGTTCCGCGCGACAAGTGGTTTTACACGGGCATGGATACCTACATCCATTGCATTGAATCGCGCGACGGGATTTTGAACAACGCTTACAGCACCGCCTACGGAGATCAGGCGCTGGCGCTGTGCCGGGATATCTACCTTGGGGAGAAGTCGGGCCAGACGCAGGAGAACGACGATAAGTTGATGGTGGCATCGCTGATGGGCGGATTGAGTCTGACGTACTCAGAAGTAGGCATTGTCCACGCCATGTCTTACGGATTGTCGAAAATACTGGGTACCAAGCATTGCATTGCCAACTGCATTGCTTTCCAGCATTTGGGCGACTACTATCCAAAAGGTGTCGCTGAATTCAACGAGATGATCAGGAAACACAAGATTGAACTGCCAAAGAATTTGTCGAAGGCGTGGAGTGAAGAGACCATAACAGCGATGGCCAACGTGTCAATCCGCCTGGAACATATGTGGAACCATGCCATCGGCACAGATTGGAAGAGCAAGGTTACGCTCGATAACGTAAAAGATTTATTTAGAAGACTTTAATAGTAATTATGAATAAGAAGATAGTTAAAGTAGGAAATATTCAATGCGGTGCGGACCAGTTGTTCCTCATTTCTGGTCCCTGTGTCATTGAAGAAGAGTCTATCATGATGAAGACGGCCGAGAAATTGAAGGAAGTTTCAGAGCGGCTTCGTATACCGATCATCTACAAGTCCTCCTTCCAGAAGGACAACCGCAGTTCGGCGAAGTATTATGATGGCCCCGGGCTGGACAAGGGCGTGAAAATGCTGGCGAAGGTGAAGGAGCAGTTCGGCTTTCCGTTGCTAACCGACATCCATTATCCCGATCAGGCCGCTGCCGCCGGTGAAGTGGTGGATGTTCTCCAGATTCCCGCATACCTCTGTATGCAGACGACGTTGGTCACTGCCGCGGCAAAGACGGGCCGGGTCGTCAACATCAAGCACGGACAGTTTCTGGCACCCGACAACATGAAGCACCCCGTGAAGAAGGTGGAAGAGGCGGGCAATGACAAGATTATTCTTACCGAGCGTGGCTTTACATTCGGATACAACGACCTGATTGTGGACCCACGTAGCTTCTACCACCTTAACAACATCGGTTATCCGGTAGTATTTGACATCACTCATAGTATCCGCAAGTATGGTATTCCGAGCGCCGATTCTAAAGGCGGAGCCCGTGAATTCCTGCCCGTACTTTCGCGCGCCGGCGTGGCTTCTGGCGTTGATGGTGTGTTTATTGAAACACACCCTGAGCCGGCCAAGGCACTCTGCGATGCTGCCAGCCAACTTTGTGTATACGATCTTGAAGAATTTCTCAAGCCAATTCTCGACATTCACGCGGTGGAAGTGAAGTACCGCGATAAACAACTTATACCCGCCTAACCCAAACCTAACTATGGAATTGTATCTCGATTCGGCCGACCTGAAGGAAATAGAGGAAGCATTCAAACTCGGCTTCCTGGACGGACTAACCACAACGCCTACATTCATGCACCGCGGCGGTGTAACCGATGTAGACTCACTCATTGTGAAACTCAGCAAGATGGTTCCCGTGCTTCAGATCGAAGCGCTGGGCAATACGGCTGATGAAGTGGTGAAAGAGGCACACCGCCAGCTGAAGTTGGGTCTGGATCCAAAGCGGACTGTTTTCAAGATTCCGGTTTCACTCGAAGGCGTGCGTGCTTGCAAGATGCTCCGAGATGAGAACTTGCTCGTCAACGTTCACCTCGTGTATACCCTTCAGCAAGCCTATATGGCCATGAAGGCCGGCGCTTCGTATGTTTGTCCGCTCGTAGGCCGTCTTCAAGATCAGGGTCATGATGCCCTCGAACTGGTTTCTCAATGCGTGTTTGCCGTAGACCACTATGGCTATAATTCCAAGATCATGTTCTCGTCGGTTCGCAACGCCGAGCACTTGCGCAACGCCATCAACGTCGGCGTGCACACGATCACGGTGCCCTGGAAGATCATGAAAGGACTTACCGACAACAACCTGACCACGCTGGGCACCGAGCAGTTCATTGAGCACACCCGCCTCGTTACGATGAGGGTCAAGGATGTCATCAGCCCGGTCAACCCGGTTGTTAACATGAATACAGGCCTTACCGATGCCATCGTGAAGATGACAGAGTATGGCTTCGGAGCCATTACCATCACCGACAATGATGGCAACGTGAAGGGTATCTTCACCGATGGTGATATGCGTCGCGCACTCCAGAAGGACGGAGAGGGAATATTTAAAAAGAAGATGGCTGATTTCACCTATGGTCAGCCGCTGGCCGTTCAACAAAATGATGCTTTGACGGCTGCCAACGATATCTTCAAGCAGAAGCACGTGGATACGATCCTCGTCCTGGATGGCACGAAGCCCGTCGGAATGATTGATATTCAAGATCTCGCACAGTAGGCGGCACCGTGAGCAAAGATGTAGTTCAATTGTTTGAATCAGGAGGAGGGGAGTTTTTTACCCCTCCTTCGGTTTTTATCGCCAAACTCCAAAGCATTCGAGGCGTGGTATTCGATTGGGATGGTGTGTTCAATGAAGGGTTCAAGCAAGGTGAGGAGGGCAGCACATTTTCGGAAGTGGATGCGATGGGCACCAACATGCTCCGATACGCTTTGTGGAAGCGACACAGCAAACAGCCCATATCAGCCATTATTACAGGCGAAGGCAACCCACCCGCACAGCTTCTTTCCAAGCGGGAGCATTTCCACGCCATGTACTTCCAGGCGAAGAACAAGGCGACTGTCTTTGCACATTTCTGCAAGACGCATTCTTTGAGGCCGGAAGAAGTTCTCTTCTTCTTTGATGATGTGCTTGATCTCGAAGTTGCCCGGCAATGCGGAGCCCGAATCATGATAGCGCGCCGGGCCACCCCAATGCTTGTCTCATTCGCCAAGTCCCACAGCATGGTTGATTACCTCACAGGCTGCAGTGGTGGCGACCATGGACTGCGGGAGGGATGCGAGTTGGTGATTGGCCTCCTTGGCCTGTACGACGAAGTGATCAGTGAAAGAATGGTGTATTCTTCGGATTACCAGCTGTATCTGGGAGAGCGGCAAGAGATTTCAACCGAGATCGCATCCATTTAAGCGGGGGAGTTTCCGGTGGTCAGTATCTCTGGCCGCATATCCAATAGTCGCGGGGATTTGTGGGGTCCTTTTGCTTATTTTTAAAGGAAGCCCCTTACCCTTATGTCGCACCGAATCCTTGTTGTCATTTGTTTGCTTACGCTGAGCTGCTCAGAGAAGCCATCGAATACGCCTGAACAAGAGGCCGTTGAGCAGTTGGCCACCTTTGTCAATGAAATGACTCCTTCCCGTGGTCGCGGACAGGGAATGGCCCTGAGCGACATGAGCAAGGAATCTTTTGAAAAAGGATTGCAGTCAACGCGTGATCAGTTGTCCAGGCTCAGGAATATTGATACGACCAAGCTTCGCGGAGATGACCTGATCGACTGGAAGTTCGCCCACAGCATTCTGGTGGGAAGGGAGTTGGATCAGTCGGTCAACCAATCCTGGAAGAAAGACCCGCGCATCTACATGACCTTTACAGGCATATCCGGTATTTTAAATGCTCCCGGCGATGATGAAAAGAAGTTAAGGGATCTCGCTCAACGGCTGATGCTTGCTCCTGTTCAGCTGAGGAACGGACAGCTCCAGTTGGAGAGTTATGTACCGCGCTTCCAGGAACTTGGTGTCTTCATGGCGGAGAATGGCTTTGTCCTGTTTGAGGATCAGATACCTGATTTCATCAGCGAACTGGACGTTCCTCCCGGTGACACTTTGGTTAATCTCGTGCTGGAAGCCCACAAGGCGTTGGAGGCTTTCGTGACGTTTCTGAAGGAAGAACTGCCTACCCGGCCTTCAGGCAGTTTTTCGATGGGTGCAGAGCCCTACGACAGGATGCTTCGTGAGCAGTACCTCCTGGGTTATGGCGCCGACAGTCTTTACGCTTTCGGACTTGAACAGTTTGAAAGGACCGTTTCGGAATTGGAGGAAGTTGCCAAAAGAATCAATCCCAAGAAAACATGGCAGCAACTCGCTGTAGAAATAAAAAATGATTATCCAGCTCCGGACAAAATGATTGAAGCCCACCAGGAGTGGGTGGACAAGGCACGCGATCATGTCATGAAGAACAACCTCATCCCAATTCCTTGGAAGGAGCGGGTGACGGTGGTTCCGAGGGCGGAGTATCTCCGGAAGACTTCCTATTACGGCAACTTCTCCATTGCTCGAGGAAAGGATGCCGACAGTACCTACAGTTCGCAATGGATGATAAACCCCTTCGAAGATCAGTGGGATTCCAAGCGCAAGCAGGAGTACCTGGTCGAGCACGACTGGGGCGTCATTATTGTAACGGCACCACACGAGACATATGCCGGTCACCATGTTCACGGACTATACCAGGCCAATAACCCACGGCCTCTACGGCGCAAGAACAGCATCAGCCTCTTCTCCGAAGGCTGGGGCCTCTACAATGAACAGCTCATGCGTGAGACTGGATTTTTCCCGAATGACCGCATTCTACTCAGGCAATTGCAGTTACGGTTGTGGCGCAACGCAAGGGTTATCTATGATGTCGGCCTGCATACAGGCAAGATGACATACGAGGATGCCATCAAACTAATGACCAACAAAGTGGGTTTCCTGCGGTGGGCTGCACAACTCGAAGTGGACGCCTGTACTGCTTCACCGGGCTATTTCATTGGCTATTTCACAGGCATGATGGAGATCCTCCGTATGCGGGAAGACTACAAGAAGATGAAAGGCGATTCTTTTACGTTGAGCGACTTTCATGAAAAGTTATTAAAGGGCGGAAGCATGCCAACCTCGCTGATGAGAGAAGCACTACTTAACAACTGAATTTCTTTGCGCCTTAGCGCCTTTGCGAGAGAATTATTTCACGCAGAGACGCCAAGACGCAAATAAGAGGCAAAGTAGAGGTGATGATGGAAGAGAATGTTTGCTATAGGAATTGAATTCTTTGCGCCTTTGCGCCTTTGCGAGAGAAATGTTTCACGCAGAGACGCCAAGACGCAAATAAGACGCAGAGGGGGAAGTGAAGTTTGCTATTGGAATTGTTCTTCGCGCCTTTGCGCCTTTGCGAGAGAATTGTTTCACGCAGAGACGCCAAGTCGCTAAGTAAGACGCAAAGGAAATGACTATGAAGAGAATTTTGTTTTTAGGAATCGTGGTGGCTGTGATGAGCTGCGGCAATGAAAAACCTGCTCAGCGGTCTGAAGAGGCTACCCGCCAACTCAGCGAGTTTGTTAAGGAGATGACCCCCTCAAGAGGACGTGGCCAGGGGATGGCTTTGGACTCCATGAGCATCGGGTCATTCCAGCGGGCACTTCAAAAGACGAAGGATCAACTGACGAAACTGCGCAGCATTGATACCACCGCTTTACGTGGAAATGACCTCATCGACTGGAAGTTTGCACAAAGTATTCTGGCGGGCCGTGAACTTGACCAGGAGCATCGCCAGCCTTGGAGAAAGGATCCCAGAATCTATATGACGTTTACCGGGGTCTCGGGTTTTCTGAATGGACCCGGAGATCTCGACAGAAAGATTGAGCAGATTGAAAAACGACTCTTGATTGCGCCGGTGCAAATGGCCAACGGCATGGAGCAAATTGACGTTTATGTTCCGCGGTTCCAGGAACTAGCTGTGTTCATGGCAGAGAACGGGTTCGTGTTGTTTGACAAGGAGATTCCGGAGTTTGTGCAGAAGTCCGGGGCGCCAGCCAAGAAGCTGATCGGCCCCGCCCGGGATGCACGTGCTGCGCTGGAAAAGTACTTGTCATTTATGAAGGAAGAGCTCCCAAGGAGACCTGCTGGGAACTTCTCCATGGGTGCTGAGCCCTACAATACCATGTTGCGGACACAGTACTTGCTGCCGTATGATGCCGACAGTCTATACGCCTTTGGCTGGCAGCAGTTCAATGCCACCGTGGCCGAACTGGAGGCCATGGCCAGAAAGATGGACCCCCGGAAGTCGTGGCAACAGTTGGCCATTGAAATCAAGAACGAATACCCTGACCCGCACAAGATGATTGAGGTGCACCAGGAGTGGGTAGATAAGTCAAGGGAACACGTGATCAAGAACAATCTGATTCCCATTCCCTGGAAAGAGCGCGTGATCGTAGTGGAGCGCGCGGAGTACTTAAGAAAGACATCTTACTACGGCCACTTCAATTTTGCGCGGGCCAAGGACAAGGACAGCATTTACACTTCCGAGGTTCACATCAATCCTTTTGAGGATCAGTGGGATGAGAAGAAGAAAAAGGAGTACCTCGTCGAGCACGACTGGGGTGTGATCATGGTGACAGCGCCTCATGAGACCTACGCAGGCCACCACGTACACGGGCTTTACCAGATCAACAATCCGAGACCACTTCGCCGCAACAACAGCATCAGCCTGTTTTCGGAAGGGTGGGGGCTGTATAACGAGCAGTTGATGCGCGAGACAGGTTTCTTCCCGAACGACAAGATACTCCTTCGTCAATTGCAACTGCGCCTTTGGCGAAATGCACGAGTGATTTATGACGTTGGCCTCCACACCGGCAAGATGACCTATGAAGAAGCCATTTCACTGATGACGGATAAGGTGGGATTTCTTCGCTGGGCTTCCCAGCTGGAGGTTGATGCGTGCACTGCTTCACCGGGCTACTTCATCGGCTACTTCACCGGCATGATGGAGATCCTGCGTATGCGTGAGGACTATAAGAAACTCAAAGGCGATGCGTTCACGTTGAGTGAGTTTCATGAGCGACTGCTGAAGGCGGGGAGTATGCCGACGTCGTTGATGCGGGAGGCGTTGTTCATGGCTGAGTAAAAAGGGAATTGCACGCAAAGGCGCAAAGACGCAGTTAAGGCGCAAAGGGGTTAGAGTCCGTTGACGATTCTGTGAATGCCATCCTTGATTAGAACCTCATTAAAGTTAACCAACAGTCCAAGTTTGATTTCAGTTAGTTTCAGATACGTTAGCAAGATTTTGGAATAAACCGGGGTCAGGTTTTCTACCGATTTAAGTTCAACGATTACCCTGTTCATGACGATTACATCAGCTCGGAAACCAACTTCAAGGTCCACTCCTTCGTAAATCACACGTATGCCCTGCTGACGCGTATAAGAAATCCCAGCCTTAGCCAACTCAAAGCAAAGAGCGGCCTCATAAACGGATTCCAGAAGCCCTGGCCCCAAGGTTTTGTGGATCTTGAAGCAAGCGTTTACAATCTCTTTTGATAGCTCATTTTCAGCCATAAGACAAACTTAGGTATCTCACATCGGACAAAGTGCGTCCTTCACTAACGGAAAACCGGACAATTTTATTCATTCTTTGCGCCTCCTTTGCGTCTTTGCGCCTTTGCGTGATCCACCTGTTCAATCTTACATTTCTACTTTGCGCCTTTGCGCCTCTGCGAGAGATCACCCTTTTATGTAACCTTTTTCCGCCAATTGAGTCTATATTCAGTAAACCCATCCGCTGATGATCCGAAATCTACTCCTCACCGCCTGGCGCAGCCTCACCAAAAGTCGCTTTTTTTCACTCCTCAATATTCTCGGCCTGTCGATAGGCATGGCCGTATTTCTGTTGATCGCGCAGTACGTTCACTTCGAGCGCAGTTACGAATCTTTTATTCCGAATGCGGACAATATCTACCGGGTATATCTGGAGATGTACCTCAACAAGGAATTGATCTCGCGCAGCGCTGAGAATTATCCTGGCGCCGGTCCAGCTATGAAGGCAGATTTTCCCGAAGTGACGGGGTATGCCAGGCTTTACAATATGGGCTATAAGAACAATGTCATCATCACCAACGAAGATGGAAAGCCTGACCCAATTGCTTTGAAGCATCGGAGGTTCCTGTATGCCGATTCCTCTTTCCTCCCCATGATGGGGTATACGATGGTGTCGGGGGATCCAAACACCGCATTGGCGTTGCCTCACCAGGCTGTCATCTCTGAGCGATATGCACGCATGTATTTCGGCGCAGATGACCCAATCGGCAAGTCGCTGAGACTTCAAGACGATGACTTCAACAATGAGCTTGTAAGAGTAACCGGAGTATTCAAGGACCTGCCTCCGGAAACCCACATGAAGTTCGATGTTTTATTCTCCTACAAGACACTATTTGCTCGGGGAGAATGGGCACCCGGCCGGTATGATCAAAGCTGGGCAAGGAAGGACATGTACACTTTCATAAGACTTCGCCCCGATGCAGACCCAGCGGCGTTTGAGGCGAAATTGCCTGGCTTGGTTACAAAGTTCAAGCCTCAGAATGCGGAGCGCAATCAGGAAGATATCCTCAAGTTGCAACCGCTGAGATCCATCCACCTGACTTCTAACCTCGCTGAAGAGCCGGAGACCAACGGAGACAAGAGGATAGTGGACTTCACTTCCATGATCGGCTTCTTTGTTCTTGTGATTGCCTGGATCAACTATGTTAACCTCTCAACCGCCAAGGCCCTGGAGCGTGCGCGGGAAGTAGGCGTGAGGAAAGTGATGGGCGCACTCAAGGGCCAGCTCATCCGCCAATTCCTGACTGAAGCGGCATTGATCAACCTTGTTTCCATGGGTGTCTCGCTGTTGGTGATTGCCTTACTGCTGCCATATTTCAATTCCCTTTCAGGACTCTCACTGGACGTAAGTTACCTGGTTCAACCCTGGTTTCTGGGATTGGTCGGTGCTCTCTGGCTTGTCGGAACGCTGTTGTCAGGATTCTATCCCGCCCTGGTCATGTCCTCATTCAAACCTGTTTCCGTGCTGAAGGGGAAATTGACCAACAGCCTCAAGGGTATCTTGTTGCGCAAGTCGCTCGTGGTTATTCAGTTTATGGCTTCCGTTGCGCTCATTGCCGGAACTGTCATTGTGTACAATCAATTGAAGTACATGATGAGTCAGGATCTGGGTATGAACATTGATCAGGTCCTCGTAGTGGAAAGGCCGGGGATTGCCCCGCGTGACCGGAAGGCGTTTAATTCTGCCGTTGATGTATTCCGCGATGAGTTGAAGAAAAGTCCATCCATTCAGGCCGTGACGGCTTCTGCAACGGTTCCTGGGAAGCAAAGGGAGTATAAGGCTGTCGTCAAACGATATGGTTCTCCGGATGATCAGCAAATCACAATCAAGTTCAACAGTATGGATTTTGAATTCCTTGATGTATTCAAGATGAATATTATCGCTGGTCGAGCCTTTGATGAACAGTATACCAATGACTCGGATACATCCGTCATCATCTCCGAGTCCACATCCAAATTGTTGGGCTTTAAGAAGCCAGAAGAAGCCATTGGCCAGGTCCTCGCCATTCATCAGTTTCAGTGGAACCCCATCATTGTGGGTGTCGTGAATGACTACCATCAGGTATCGTTGAAGAAATCGATGGATCCCAGCGTGTTCTACTGTACGAAGTACGGTGGAGAGTTTTATTCGGTACGCATGAATGCCGGAAGCGCGTCAGAAGCCGTGGAGCACATTAGCAACTCATGGAGTAAGGCATTCCCCGGGAATCCCTTTGAGTACTTCTTTCTGGATGATTATTTCAATCAACAGTATGAGAATGAGCGAAAGTTCGGCAAACTATTTACCGTATTTTCGATCCTGGCCGTCGTAGTGGGTTGCCTCGGTCTATTTGGTTTGTCAGCCTTTACCACCACACAACGAACAAAGGAGATTGGAATTCGAAAAGCATTGGGTTCGTCAGAGCGTGGAATATTCCTTTTGCTGTCAAAGGAGTATGTTCAGCTGGTTGGACTATCCATTCTATTGGCGACACCAGTCGTATGGTGGGTGATGTCGGGGTGGGTAGAACGCTTTTCATACCGGATTTCTATATCGGCAGTTGTATTTGTGGTGGCGGGTGCCTTGGTGTTGCTGGTTGCCTTGCTCACGGTCAGCTACCAAACGATCAAGGCCGCCCGGGTAAATCCGGTGGATTCACTCCGGTACGAATAATTCTACGCGTAAAGCTTCTCAATCTGCACCTGGTGTTTAGCCATCAGGTTGTTGCGCATCGGCTTGAAGGTCGTCGTTAGTTCCTTGTTCTCTACCGTCCACTCAGCTTCTGAGAGTATGAACCGCTTCACGCGTTCATGGCCTTGAAGAGCCTCGTTCAGGCGATCCACTTCTTCCTGAAATTTTTTGATCACTTTGATATTGTGGACCATGAATTGTGGTGAAGTCCAGTGAATCCCTTGCTCTTCACACCAACTCTTAAGTAGCTGAAAATGAGGCACAAATACAGCTGTGATGTATGGCTTATTGAAGCCCAAAATCAGGCATTGGGAAATAAAAGGTGAAGCAAGGAAGTGATTCTGAACGGGCTGCGGCGCGACGTACTTCCCGGTTGAGGTCTTGAAGATGTCTTTCTTTCGGTCTGTGATGGCCAGATATCGCTTGGCCACCATCTTGCCAACATCCCCGGTTCGGAACCAGCCGTCAGGGGTGAAGACCTCGGCGTTCAGTTCGGGTCTCTTATAGTAGCCCTGCATGATATTGGGTCCACGGACAAGAATTTCACCTTCACCATTTTCGTTGGGGTCATCGATCTTCAGTTCAATCCCTGGGACAGGAATGCCAACGGTTCCCAGGCGGTTCATCCCGGGCAGATAGCGATTGGTGGAAATGAAGGGTGACGCCTCCGTCATGCCATACCCTGACAAGGTAACAATCCCTGCAGCGGAGAATAGCCTTCCGATCTCCGGACGCAAAGCAGCGGCGCCGACACCGATGTATTTTATCTTTCCGCCAAGATTCCTGCGCCATCGGCCGAGTACAAGCAACTTAGCGACGATCAGATGAAAGGCGTAGAGTGGGCCATTCCCCTCATCCTTGTACCGTGATCCGATGTTCATTGCCCAGCCGATCATGTGTCGTTTGATGATGTTCTTCTCCTGGCGCTGCTCTTCGAGGAAGTCGTACATTTTTTCCAGCGTGCGGGGGACACAAGTGAAAAAATACGGCCGAACCGAAAGGAAATCGTCCTTAAGTTTTTCCAGTGAGTTGCTGAAATGAATGGAAACGCCAAAGGCCAAATACCCGTAACAACTGGCCCTTTCAAAAATGTGACTGAAAGGCAGGAAACTCAGCACCCGCTGTCCTGGCAGCAAGGGCAGTAGCGACAGGATAGCCTTTATTCCGCTCACCACATTGGCGTGTGTAAGGACGGCACCCTTGGGTGTTCCCGATGTGCCTGATGTATACATGATGGTGAGTGTATCCGAGGGAAGAACAGATTCCTTCACCGCAGCCAGCCTCGAGGAAATTACATCAGATGACTCCAGGCCTGGAAATGCATGCAAGACTCCTTGCTCAAGGTGATGAAGGAAGGCGAGGGAGGGCAGTTTCTCCTGGATGGTCCTTACTTTGTTGAAGAGGGCCACATCGGCTGTCACGCACATGCGGGCTTCCGTTTCCCGGAGAATGAACTCCATCTCCGACTCGCTGGATGTCGGATGGATGGGCACAACAATGACCCCAACCTGCTGGCAGCCAAAATCGAGCATGATCCATTCAGGGCTGCCCATTTTCGGGACAAAGGCTACTTTGTCTCCCTTGGCAAATCCATTGCCAAGCAACCAGCCGGATACCGCATCTGAACTTTGCTGAAGGTCGCTGATGGAATGCCCCCTCCACGCACCATGGCGAAATGAAACCACCGCCTTTGTCTGCGGGTATTTTTGATACTGGTAGTTCTGCAGGTCAAAGACACGGGTAAAGTCGATGTGTGGGTTGGCGCTCATCAACCATTAAGTTAAGATTTCTTCGGCTCTACATACAGGATGTCGTAGAGCAGTTCGAAAAACTCCGGGAAGTCAGGCAGATCATTGTGATGCGCTCCCTCAATGGGATGTAGGATGACCTTCTCGGGATATAGCGCTTTCAGTTCTTCGCTTTGCCTGAAGGAAACAAGGAAGTCTCTTTTGCCATGGATAATATGAACCGGGCAGGATACAGCATGCAAATATTCATCGGTTCGAAGGTCGTAGCGTAGCAGTAGTTTCAGTGGAAGAATGAAGCCAAAACGTTTGGCATTCCGGTAAAAACTGCGGTAGGGGGAATCCAGGATCAGTATTCTGGGATGGTTCCAGGATGCAACCCGTGCGGCAATACCTGAGCCAAGCGAACGGCCGTACAGAACAATTTTGTCTTCCGGATACTGAGTCGAAAGCCATTTGTACAATTGCTGTGCATCTTCGAACAATTTAGCCTGTGTTCGTTTACCCCGGCTCTTGCCAAAACCACGGTAGTCCATCATAAAAAAGTCGTAGCCGTTACTGACAAAATCTTTAGCGAACTTTCCCCAGCCTTTGATGCTTCGGGAGTTTCCCTTGAGATAATAGATGACGCCACGTGCGTTGGGGACCTTGAAATGAATTGCGTTAATCCTTCCGCCGTCGGCTGTATCGAAGTTGAGTTCCTCGAATGGAAAGGGATACTGGTACTTGAATGTGTGGGCAAGAATTTCCGGACGGAAGAAGTAAAGGTGTTGCGTGAAGTAGAAAATCACGCACAACGTAGCATAAGAGACAGCAACTATAGTAAGGACTTGAATTACCATGCGGTTGTTAAGACCGAAAAAAATAGGAAATATTTGTCACAGTCGGAAACTATTGCGTTGCGAGGAGGCCCTCAATTGTTGTATGGTATTCCGGGAATGACCCAAGATTTCTATGCTCCCCGTTGGGAATGATGATGAAGTCATTCGGGTGATCGAGCAAAGGGCGAAGGCGGAGCGCTGAACTGAGTGGAACAACACGATCACGGGTGCCATGAAGAATTACTTTCCGGACGTGCACGTCTTTCAAGTGATCCTTGTTGGAGAAAACAGATCGAATGGGCAGCATGTTGGCGAGGGGTCTCCAGTAAGGGGGTATAACACCCCTGATTTCATCGAAGGGGGTTTCGAGAATAAGCATATCGCATTGAACTTTGGTGGCAAGTTTTGAGGCAACCGCGGATCCCAGGGATCTACCATAGATGATCATGCGGCTGTGAGGCCCTCTGGCCATGGCCCAATCCCAGACTATGCGCGCATCGGCATACAGGGCCTCTTCGGAGGGGGTGCCTGAACTTTTTCCATATCCTCTGTAATCAATCATCAAAACGTCATAGCCGTGTTTCGTCAGACTTGGCGAGTAATTTCCCCAACGCTGCAGATTTCCCCTGTTTCCATGGAAATACACGATTAACCCTTTTGATGGCTCCGATGGTTTAAACCAGAGGGCGTTGATATGCTCGACCGACTGGTCTTCACCCGGCACATCAATCACAAATTCTTCAAAAGGAAAATCAAAAGTGAACGCATAGTCTGGCTCCAGTTTAACCGCCTGGAATATCAGACGGTCTTGAAACAAATAGAGTCCGGCCCATAACATGATAATCAGTGAGAATGAGACCAGGACAAATCGTAACAGGAGGCGTTTAAGCATCAGGGTAGAGAGGCTATTTCTTCAGGGTGATTCTCAGAATTTTTGGCTGAAACACGCCACCAACGAAGAGCTGATCTTGGTAACGAAGGGCTATGCTGGATCCTGACAGGAGGGTTCCGTCATCCATGAGAACCTGTTCGACTTTGTAGGTGTTATCGGGTCCTGGAATGAGCTTAAGAACTTCTGACGGGGAAAGTTTTGCAGAATCCTTTGCATGGCCTACAAAGGCCAGCAGTTTGGGATGCGATGCGATCCAAAGATTGCCGTCTTCATCAACATCAACGTTGTCTACGCCAGTTTTTAGTTTCATCGTATTGACCAACGTGAGATTTCCTGTTGCCGGGTCACGATCAAAAGTGAGCAACTGACGGCCGGTGGTGGCGGCTACATACAGTTTGGATTTGTCGTTGGAGATATTTACGCCATTCCCATACTTGAGTCCCCCGAAGGCCGTGGAAAATTTAACGCCATCGTAAAAGAGTAGTGAAGAGAAAGGCAGTTGAAGGTAGTCTTCCAATGTTCGTTTGAAACCTTTCCGGTTGCCGTGGTCATTGGTCACGTAGAACGTTGTCGGACTGATGGCAACGACATCGTTTGGACAGCACATAGACGGATCAGCGATACTTTTCTGGTGAACAAGGGAATCGTTCACGTAACGGAAGATCTCGACAAAATCCCCTGATGCATTGTGGTTGACAACGAAAAGTAGTGAGATTGAATCCGCCCGGAGGAAAGAAATGCCGTGCGGATGAAATTCTCCAGGGTATGTTGTTGGAACTTTATGTGGTTGGCGTCCAGAATCCAATTGAAGGACGAAAATTCCGTCTTTGGGGTTGAGGCCTCGCTGTATCTTCCATCGATCAGCTGAAGAAATAAACAGCAGGCCAGTCGAATCATCCAGATCCATGTCTTCCGGTCCATAAATCCCTGCATAAACAGCCGATACTTCTCCTTCCTGTTTTGAGTCGATGGTCTTGAATACCCCTGCCACGTAGAGCATATTGCCGACGAGGTAAATCACAACGGCAACGACTGCGTAGACCACCCACATTTTCTTCATGAATTACTGTTCAGATGGGTAAAGATAGTGCTTGTCAGTCAACGATGGTCCTCGAGAGCCAGCGATTGCAAAGTGAAGTCTAAATGCCTTCGCATGGCGACTGTCGCGGGTCTTGGCGCTGGCCACTCGCAAAGTTCCCTTTGAGCGAGGTTGTACCGTTCAGAAAGGAAAGTGAGGAGCGAGCTTGGCTTGAGGAATACTATTCCTCACCGATTGAACCTGAGGTGCGTGCTGCTGCAGAAGCAACAGGCAGCCGGCTTTTTGCGGCTGCTTTTGCCACCGCCGATTGTTCAGAATCCCATGCTTTCCAGCGACGGCGAAGTGCGCGAAGGTCTTCATCAAGGCAGGGATATTGTTCAGGATGAGGGACGCGGGGTAGACGTCCTTTGGCCAGATCAGCACTGAGCAATCCGCCTGTCCATTCAAAGTGTGCGGGATCGAAGAGTTTACGCCAGCGACCACCCCAGCGCAGTCCGAGCCGCTCACCGGCTGCGCCTACTTTTCTCCAGAGCCGGATGTTATGCCACTTCGGAATGGAATCTACCATGGGGACAACATCGATGGCCAGGCCATACTGGTGTTTCGACTGACCGGCGTTTGCACGCGTGTATCGTCGCCCCATCTTTTTGTATTCTGTTTGTTTGGCATGGCTGCGGTAAGTCTCAACAACAGCAAGGTCTATGCCTTGTGATTTACAAACACGGATTAGTTCAAGAACTTTGTCGCGGAAATAGGGGTGAAGCGAACCGAGGTCAGCGACCATCGACATGGATCCGCGGTTAACGCCAAATGAATAGTTGTGCACCATCTCCCACTGCTTCCATTCATCAATGGTGTCTGCGACAATTTCCCAGTGCCGTAGCGTAACCGGTTGGGTAAAGTGAACGATTCGTTCGTTGCGAAATCCCTGCTCATCGTCCGACAATGGCATGTGCTGGGCATGACTGATGCACGCTAACGTCACGAAAATGATTAAAAACACGGTTGTTCTGGCCATAGCTAAAAAATCCGGTGCAAAAGTACAAAAACAAAAATAAACCGGGCCGCGTCTGCGCACTCTGTACAGGGGGTTACAAGATGAGTGCAATAAAAATGTTCCGGTAAAGGTACAAAAAACCTCTCATGCTTCGATGATATTTTCGTTTATTCATCAGCAGAAGCAATTTCATGTTGTCATCGTCAGTCGTTTACTTTTGTAACTCACAGAGATACTTGCATTTTCATGGATTCACTTCAACAACAGCAGCTATTAAAGGAACACTTTAGCCAGTTTGTCTCAGAGCACAAAAGGGACTTCATGGAGAGGGTGCTTGCGCAGCGCACGCGTTACGTAACCATGGTGCTTGAAGATATTTATCAGTCTCAGAATACAAGCGCGGTCATCCGTACATGCGAATGTCTGGGCTTACAGGATGTACATGTCATTGAAACGACCAGTGAGTGGTCGACAAACAAGCTTGTACTTCGTGGCTCAAACAAATGGCTCGATATTATACGATACAGGAAGAAGGGAGCCAACAATACCGCAGATTGTTTCCAGGCGTTGCGTGAAAGAGGTTATCGGATTGCGGTTACGGATCCTGCCGGCGGCACCACAATCGAGGCAGTGCCGCTTGATAAACCACTGGCCATCGTCATGGGCAACGAGCGGCATGGCTCATCCGCTTTTGCCATGAAGCATGCCGACCTGGCCGTAACGATACCGATGACAGGTTTTACCGAGAGCCTTAATATTTCTGTTAGTGCGGCGATTTGTTTGAGCACGCTGCTAACGCGCCTCCGGAAGTCAGCGGTTTCATGGCAATTGAGCGAGGGGGAGAAGGAAGCGCTTCGTCTACAATGGTACAAGAAAACGGTGCGTCGCGCCGGTATCATTGAGCAGGAGTTTTTGAAGTTAATTCAGTAATTTTGTTCGGCTTTAATCAATAAGGTTCGTATGAGGTTCTGGCGTTGGGTGTGGTGGGTCGGACTGTATTCCAGTACTTTACTGATCGTTCTTCTGTTAGCCGCTAACTTGTGGGTAGTTCGCAGTACATCATCAGAAATTTTCTCCAACTATGAAAGTCTGCCCGTCAACCCGGTTGGTCTGGTGTTGGGTACAAGTAGTCGAAGGGCCAACGGTACACCCAATCCTTTCTTTCACAACCGGATTAGAGCGGCTGCCCGCCTTTACGAATTGGGCAAAATCGGCCACATCATTGTCAGCGGTGATAACCGAACCAAGTCTTACAACGAACCGATGGAGATGAAAAAGGCACTCATGAAACTGGGTGTGCCCGATTCGGTCATCACGCTGGACTACGCCGGATTGCGGACGTTGGATTCGGTGGTGCGGAGCAAGGAAATTTTTGGACAGGACAGTATTACGATTATCACGCAGCCTTTTCATTCGTACCGTGCTTTGTTTATCAGCCGTTATTATAACATCACGGCTGTGGCATTGGTCGGTGGGGAGCCGGTAGAAGACCCTGCTGTCAGCGTTTATGTTCGGGAATACTTTGCCCGTGCGAAGGCCGTTATCGATCTCTATATTTTGAAAACAGGACCGCGGCACCTTGGTAAAAAGGAGCCGATTGTTATCTGAGACTTAACTTAGAACGACTCGGTGAGCAGGATGTAGACGTTGAGTCTGTCGCCATAGGCGGCATCGATCCGCAGGTTGAAGTTTTCACTGGGAAGTAAAGAGAAGCGAACGCCGGCCCCAACGGCATAGTGCATTCTTGAAAAATTAAACTGCGAAAAATTGTCGGCCACCTGGCCGGCGCTGGCGAACGCAACGGCACCGAAGCGCCAGTATACAGGAAATCGGTATTCACCCTGAACAGCCGAAATCATTTTATCGCGGTATCGCCCGGCATAGTATCCGCGCATCATTAGGTTTCCTCCAAGAACCGCGAGATTGCGATAGGGCACATCGCCGGACGTAAAGAGTCCGTAGTATTGAAGGGCGAGAATATTGCGCGGTCGCAATTGTATAAATTTCCGGATGTCGACATCAAACGAACGGAAACTGTAGTCACTGCTCAAATTCTTGTTGAAGTTCGAAAACCTTACGCGGAAGAGTGAACCCCTGTTTGGTGTGTACGCATGGTTGCGTGAATCGAAGGTAACAAGAGCGCTCAGGCCGAAGACGCTGTAATCGGTTTTGTTGTAGATGCCAACGACCTGGTCTTGTTCAAAGTTTCCGCCGGGCTCGTACGCTATTTTGAATACACTTTGGTATTCGATACCCAGACCAACAAAAAGATTCCGCGCAACTTTCCGGCTGATGGCTGGGTTGATGTAGAACTGGTTGAACGTATAGGGCTCCTCGGCGTCAGCCGGTGTATCATTGCCAATTCCCCAGAATTTGTCGGGGAACTTACTGTAAGTGTTTTCAAATCGGATAATGTATTTTTCTTTGGGCAAGAAGATGTTTGCGCCAATCCCCACGAGAATCTGATCCTTCAGTGTATAGAGCAAGAGGATGGGCATGGTGGATGTACGCAAGGTTGAATCCTTCTTGGAAGTTTTGAATATGTAAGCGCCTCCCGCGCCGAAGACCCAGCTGGTTTCGGTCGACAAGGCGATAAGCGGAAAAGCAAGGACCTTGTTTTTGTAAGTAACCTTGGAAGAATCGATCGATTGGGGTAGGGCGGTAATTTCAGTTCGCTTTTCCTCCTCCTCCTGTCCAAGAGCGGGTGTAACGAATGCGCTGAGCAAAACTGACACGAAGGCGAAGTACCGAACGATCATAGAAGAGTATTCGTGAGCTTCATTGATGCATGTCGGTAACCTAATTCCACGGCAGGTATGTTGTTAAATTCGAGATTTCATGGCAATTTGCGCCCCAAATAAGCTATAAAACAGTTTTCGTTGAAGATTCTCGTTGGTTTTTTTCAATTCCTGACTTTTATTTTTTTCGCAGCTACCTCCCTCGCCCAGGAGACTATCGTTCGTGGAAAGGTGACTGATGCCAACTCGGGAGACCCGCTTCCGTTTGTCAATGTCATCTTCAAAGGAACAACCACCGGAGGGACAACCGACTTTGACGGCAAGTTCACCATTCGTGCCATCCGGGCCACAGACTCGATTGTGGCAAGCTACATAGGTTATCAGCCCCGTTCAAAAGCCATCCGGAAAGGGGTCGATCAGGTCGTCAATATCCAGTTGGATGAAGAGCAGACCAATCTTCAGGAAGTCGTGGTGAAGGCCGGAGAAAACCCAGCATGGCCGATTCTTCGCGGGGTAGTGAATAACCGTGACCTCAATGACAAGCGCAAGCTGGACGCCTACGAGTATGATGTCTACACCAAGACTGAAGTGGACATTGATCACATTACCGACAAGTTCCGCGAAAAGAAGATCATGCAAAAGATCGCCGCCGTACTCGATAGCATGGACCGCATAACCGGAGAGGATGGCAAACCCATACTTCCCTTGTTTATTACCGAAAGCGTTTCTAAGTTTTTTTACCGCGAGAAACCTTCCCTCAGTACCGAAAACATCCTCCGTTCAAAAATAAGCGGCGTCGGGATCGACGATGGGACGATGGTAACCCAAATGGTAGGAGCCACCTTCCAGGAATACAATTTTTATTTGAACTGGGTGCCCATCATCAACAAGAACTTTGTGTCACCACTTGCTGATGGGTGGCGATTGTACTACGACTATGATCTCATGGACAGCCTTTACCTGGGTGATGATTTCGTCTATCGCATCGACTTTTATCCCAAGACTCCGCTCGAGTTGGCCTTCACGGGATCAATGTGGATAACGAAGAAGGAGTATGCCCTCAAACAGATTGATGCCTCGATCAGTAAAACAGCGAATATTAATTTTATTGACAGAATCAAGATTCAGCAGGAACTGTTCAAGACAGAGGCAGGGCAATGGCTACCATTGAAAAACCGGGTGCTGATCAACATCAGCGAACTGAGCAAGAACTCCGTGGGACTGCTGGCGAAATTCTATACCAGCAACAGGAATTTTGCCATCAACAAGCCTCATGAGCAGTCATTCTATGAGCGAAGGATCAATGTGGCCGAGGATGCTACGGTATTTGAAGAGGAGAAGTATTGGGACACGCTCCGCCATGAACCGTTGTCTTCCACCGAGCGCAATGTCTACCAAATGATCGATACGCTCAAGAATATTCCAGTGGTAAAAACATATACGGAAGTCTTCAAGGCCCTGGTTGACGGTTATTACAGCCTTGGCAAAATCGAAGTAGGTCCTTATCTGCGCACCTTCACATGGAATACTGTTGAAGGTTGGCGTATTCAGGGTGGGTTTAAGACCAACTCGAAGTTCAGCAAGAAGGTGACCTATGGCGCCATGCTTGCCTATGGCTTTGACGACCATCGGGTCAAGGCTTCCGGTTTCGTTGAACAAATCCTTGACAGAAAGAAGTGGACTACTTTCAAGGTAATGGCCCGAACCGACATAGTTAGGCTTAGCATTGATGATGATGAACTAGCCTCCAACCAACTATTTCTGACGGCAATTCGATGGGGCAATTACCGCCGGGCGTATTACTTCAATGAAGTCTTTCCGTCCTTCAAACGAGAACTGTTCAAGGGATTTTCCCAGCGTGTTGCGTTTAGGTACAATTCGTTTGACCCGACATACCCTTTTGGATACTACAAGAATCCTGCCGAGGCTGTTACACCGGGTTCTCCAACCTACTCCAGGTTTGAAGCATCCGAAGCCTTTTTTGAATCCCGGTATGCAAAAGATGAAACGTTCATACAGAATGGAAATGAGCGCATTAGTCTTGGCCTCCGAAAGTGGCCTGCCATCACCTTCAGGTATACGCGGGGTTTCGAAGGATTGTTCGGAAGTGACTACTCGTACAACAAGTTCAAACTCCAGGTGGAAAAGAAAGTCCGCATGGGCGTACTGGGTGTTGGTCAAATGGTCATCACCAGCGAGTACATCCCGGACAAATTACCTTATCCGCTCCTTGCCGTTCATTTGGGCAACCAAAGCTTCCTGTACAGCCAATACGCTTTCAGCCTTATGAACTTCGGCGAGTTTGTCAGCGACCGCTATGTAAGTCTTCGTTACCGGCAGTTCCTGGAAGGATTGTTTCTCAATCGCATACCGCTGACGAACAAACTGAAATGGAGACTCGTGGCATCAACCAACATTATTTACGGCGAACTGAGCCGGGAAAACCAGAGCATGATTGCCAGCCAGGCTCCTGATGGTACTACGGCCTATCCTACAGGCTACTTCACGGGTACACCTTACGTGGAAGTGGGATGGGGTGTAGAGAATATCTTTCACTTTTTCCGTGTCGACTTTGTACATCGGCTTACCTACCTTAATAAGCCTGATGCTCGTAACTTTGGTATACTGGCAACAATCCAGTTTAAGCTGTAGTCTCCCGTCTTTTCCGCTAAATGTTGCATATTTGCAACCTCAAATTCGAATGTCTTCATGGCTGAAGTGACTATTACGTTGCCCGATGGTTCATCGCGGGTATATCCTTCCGGTGTTACGGGCATGGCGATTGCCCAAAGCATCAGCGAAGGCCTGGCTCGCAATGCGTTGGCCATTGAGGTCGATAGGGAAATCCGGGACCTTTCTCGTCCGATCAATACGAATGCCTCTGTCCGGATCTTTACGTGGAATGATAGCGGCGGGAAGTATGCATTTTGGCACTCGTCAGCGCACTTGTTGGCAGAGGCACTGGAAGCACTGTACCCGGACGTAAAGTTTGGTATTGGTCCGCCCATCGAAAATGGATTCTACTATGATGTCGACCTGGGAGACCAGGCCTTTGGTGAAGACGATTTGGCCAAAGTGGAAGCGAAAATGCTCGAGCTGGCACGCAAGAGCAGCCCCTTTACCCGGCAGGATGTCAGCAAGGCTGATGCGTTGAAGTTCTTCACAGAGAAGAATGACCCTTATAAAATTGAATTGATCGGCGGACTGGAGGATGGATCCATCACCTTCTATCATCAGGGGGATTTTACAGACTTGTGCCGTGGGCCCCATATTCCGCACACCGGTTTTATCAAAGCTGTCAAGCTGCTCAATGTTGCTGGAGCCTATTGGCGTGGTGATGAAAAGAACAAGATGCTCACCCGAATTTATGGAATCACTTTCCCTAAGCAGAAAGAGCTTGAGGAATATCTGACCATGCTCGAGGAGGCCAAGAAGCGTGATCATCGGAAATTAGGCAAGGAACTTGAGTTGTTTGCCTTTTCGGAGAAGGTTGGCATGGGCTTGCCATTGTGGCTTCCAAAAGGCACGGTGCTCCGCGAAAGACTGGAGCAGTTTATGCGCAAGGCGCAGATCAAGGCCGGCTATGATCCTGTTGTCACGCCGCATATCGGGAGCAAGGCGCTCTACGTAACCTCCGGCCATTACGAGAAGTACGGTAAGGACTCATTTCAACCGATACACACCCCTGACGTGACTGAGGAGTTCTTGCTCAAGCCGATGAACTGCCCGCATCATTGCGAAATTTATAAGGTGAAGCCTCGTTCCTACAAGGACCTTCCCATTCGTTATGCGGAATTTGGAACCGTGTACCGCTATGAGCAAAGCGGAGAGCTTCATGGACTGACAAGGGTACGCGGGTTTACCCAGGATGATGCCCACATCTTTTGCAGACCTGATCAGGTTAAGGAGGAATTCATCAAGGTTATCGATTTGGTCCTTCATGTTTTCCGATCGCTGGGTTTTGAAAACTATACCGCCCAGGTATCGTTGCGGGATCCGGCCAACAAGGAAAAATATATCGGCGAAGATGTTTTGTGGGACCGTGCCGAGCGCGAAATCCAGGAGGCTGCGGATGAGCGGGGGCTAAAGACAGTAGCTGTGAAGGGAGAGGCCGCCTTCTATGGTCCAAAGCTGGACTTTATGGTCAAGGACGCCCTAGGTCGCAGCTGGCAGTTGGGCACCATTCAGGTAGACTACCAATTGCCCCAGCGTTTTGAACTTGAGTATATCGGTTCAGACAATCAGAAACATCAGCCGGTCATGATCCACCGGGCTCCGTTTGGGTCGCTGGAACGGTTTGTGGCCGTGCTTATTGAACACTGTGCTGGCAAGTTCCCCCTCTGGCTGTCACCTGACCAGGTAGCCGTCCTTCCGATTTCTGAGCGGTTCAACGACTACGGATCTTCGGTAATCCAGGAGCTCAAGAACATGGATATCCGGGGCTATCTGGACGACCGTAATGAGAAGATCGGGCGTAAGATCAGGGATGCCGAGGTGAAAAAGGTTCCTTACATGCTTATTGTTGGGGAGAAGGAAGCGGCTGAGGGCAAGGTCGCTGTGCGCAGGCAGGGTATAGGTGATGAAGGTTCGGTTACGCTGGCTGAGTTCATGCTGATGGCATCCAAGGATTTTGCCATGCCAGTTTAGGCCTGGCATTAAAAATTCGGCCTTTCTGCAAGGAAAAATTGAAAATATGGTGATATTTGCGGCCCTGCAAAGTGGCCACATGGCGATTTTGCGAGGCTTATTGAGCTAAAACAGATGTTAAACGTAAACCCATCGAGTGGCATTTTTTCCTGGAAGTAGTCGTCCTCCCGGCGGCAGTCGCCCGCCTGGAGGTGGAGGCAGTCGTCCGTATAACAGGGGCTTTCGCCCCAGAGTGGTAGAAGAACCTTACCGAGTAAACGAGCGGATTACTGCTGCGCGCGTACGGGTTGTAGGGGAAAACATCAAAGTGGATGTATATCCCATTCAGGTGGCGATCAAACTCGCCCAGGAGCAAGGACTTGATCTGGTTGAGATTTCGCCGAATGCCGATCCGCCTGTTTGCAAGGTGATTGACTATTCGAAGTTTAAGTACGAACAGAAGAAGAAGCAAAAGGAGATAAAGTCCAACGCGCAGAAGACGGTTGTCAAGGAAATGCGCTTCGGACCGAACACGGATGATCATGACTTCAACTTCAAAGTGAAGCACGCGATCAACTTCCTGAAGGAAGGAGCCAAGGTAAAAGCATACGTGCACTTTGCCGGACGTTCAATCGTGTACAAGGAGCGCGGTGAAATCCTGTTGCTCAAGTTTGCGCAGGCTCTTGAGGATGTTGGCAAGGTGGAGCAGATGCCGAAACTGGAAGGAAAGAGAATGTATATGATGGTTACCCCTAAACCGGGTGGCGGAAAGAAGTAGAATTATAGTAGAACCTAGCGATACGAAACATGCCGAAAGTAAAAACAAAGTCAGGGGCGAAGAAGCGCTTCAAAGTTACCGGAACCGGTAAGATCAAGCGCAAGCACGCGTACAAGCGTCACATCCTGACGAAAAAAGGAACGAAGCAGAAGAGAAGGTTGAGCAACAGTGCCCTGGTCAAGAAAGTTGACATGGGTAATATTCGCCCAATGCTTCCCTATGCGCTCTAGCCCCGACTATCATCCCGACGAATGTCGGGACGGGGTGGTTTAATAAATGTTTAACCCGGTTTCAAGGCACAAAAGTCCCCGATTCATCGAGGCGCCTGCAACCAAAAAATGTAACTATGCCACGTTCAGTGAATCACGTAGCATCCCGCGCCAAGCGCAAGAGGGTGCTGGAACTCGCCAAAGGTTTCTTTGGGAGAAAGAAAAATGTTTGGACCGTCGCCAAAAACGCGGTCGAAAAGGGCCTTGTATATGCTTACCGCGATCGTAAAGCCAAGAAGCGCGACTTCCGCGCCCTTTGGATCCAGCGCATCAACGCCGGAGCTCGCCTTCACGGGATGTCCTATTCAGAACTGATGGGTAAATTGAATAAGTCCGGCATCGACCTGAATCGGAAGGTGCTCGCTGATCTGGCAATGAACCACCCGGATGCATTCGCAGAGGTTGTCAACAAACTGAAGTAAGATCAAAGGGGCTTAGGCCCCTTTTTTATTGCCTGGTCCGTCTTTGAACGCGTTCTTTGTACCATGACCCGGTCTAAAAAGATATTCCTCATCGCCGCTGTTCTGTTCTTCCTCTTTCTAATCTGGGTGATTTATGATATCAGCCGTCGAACTACCTTTCCTGGGGCAAAAAGCCGTGGAGAAAGGGCAGCCGTAGAGGTTACTAAATTCCACTCATCGCCTGTATTGTCGGTTTATCCGACCTAAATCCCGTCAATCGGCGATGGATTCGATGCTATGGGGGCGTCGGGTATATTCGAAACAGATTAAAGCCAACTATAGACAGGAAAATCCCCTGGGGTCAAGGACTTTGGGGGATTTTCTTTTTAATTCGGGGCGCACTCGACATTTATCGATAATTTTCTGTCTGTGAGTGCTAACCCATGATGGCTTTGTTCCGTGCTGCTCTTGCAGTCACACTGTCTATTTTCCTCGTTTCTTCCTGTGTCTACAAAGAGATTCCAATCGGCCCGAACTGCACGGGTTCCGATCTTACCATATCTATAGTATTGGTTACACCGGCCACATCTTGCACCGCTGTGGATGGTCAGTTGGAGGTGGCGGGCGTTGGTGGCGATGCTCCTTATCAGTACTTCATCAACGGCGGCGTGCCTCAGTCAAGTACGATGTTTACCTCGCTTTCGGCCGGAACCTACACGGTTTCGGTCAGCGATGCGAATGGTTGCACAGCATCTGTTGACATAACCGTTTCGGCAGCAAATTCAACATTGGCCGCTACTTCCTTGTCTTCGCCCGACACAAATTGTTTTGAACCGCACAACGGATCCATCACGGTGTTGCCGACAGGAGGGGCTACGCCTTACGAGTTCAGAATCGATAATGGTGTATTCGCCGCCGCAACCAATTTTGCCAACCTCGCAAGTGGTTCTTATAAAGTGACCGTCAAAGATGGAGAAGGTTGTATGCTCACCCTCAATATATCGGTGCCACGTGGCGATACAGGCGTGAGCTATGCATCCCAGATTGTACCCATCCTGAATGCTACTTGTAATTTTGCTTCCTGCCATGGTGCTGGAAACGGTACGCGTGATTTTACCAACTTTGCAAATGTGTTCAGCAAAGCTGCAGCCATCAAGGTCAGGACTGGAAACCTTTCAATGCCACCGGCGGGCAGTGTTGATCTGACCATTCAGCAATTACAACTTATCGCCTGCTGGGTTGACGACGGAGCAAAAAATAACTAATGTCATGTTATGATTTGTTAGAGTCCATTTTGCTCAGTTGTCAATTTAAAACATGGTCGGTAATTTGCTTAAATTAACCAAAGACCTATGAGAATCATACTCATCGCACTTCTTGTTTATTTTCCGGATGCTGTACATGCTCAGAAGTACATTTCTGAGAGGTCATCGATTGGCTTCTTTTCGAAGGCAACCATTGAAAATATAGCGGCTCATAATGAGAAAGCGATGGCCATGTTTGACGTAGCGACGAACGAAATAGCCTTCTCTGTGCCCATTGCTGATTTCCAGTTTGAGAAATCACTCATGAAAGAGCATTTCAATGAGAAATACATGGAGAGCGAAAAGTACCCTAAGGCAACTTTCCAGGGTGCGCTTACAGCATTTTCAATTTCAACTGCTGGCCCGCAGACCGCCCAGGCAAAGGGCCAACTGAACATCCATGGTGTCAGCCGCGAGGTGGAAATAGCGGGTACCGCCGAGTTGAAGGACAATAAGATTCTGTTGGCAGCGAAGTTCATTGTTCGCCTGGAGGATCATAAAATCAAGATCCCTCAGTTGCTATGGAAGAACGTCGCTGAATCAGTGGAAGTGACAATTGATTTTACCCTCAAACCCTATGAGAAATAGCGCCATATTTATCTTGCTTCTTCTCGCCACCCCGGTATGGTCTCAGGACTTGCTGACTGAACTCAGCGGGCAAATGCCAAAGGAGCCTGAATACACAACAGCCACTTTCAAAAGTACACGCCTGGTCAATGGACAAACCGTTGAGACGAAAGGGAAGGGGGCTCTCGAATTCATTTTCGCGCATCGTTTCGGACCCATCAGTAGCGGGGCATACGAGTTGTTCGGTTTAGATCAGGCCTACGTGCGACTTGGTCTCGAGTATGGTATCACAGACAGGCTGGGAGCCGGCTTTGGCAGAAATTCCGAAGACAAAACCATGGATGCTTATCTGCGCTACAAGGTTCTTCGACAGCGGTCCGATGGATCCGGATCACCCGTCACCGTCACAGCTTTTGGCATTGCTGCTGTAAAGACCTCGCCAAGAAAAGAAGATGCGACCTTTGATATACAATTTGAGGATCGTTTGTCTTATACAGGCCAGCTGCTGATCGCGCGGAAGTTCACTTCAAGTCTCTCGTTGCAGATTGTGCCTACACTGGTCCACAAAAACACAGTTGACGCGACCATAGAAAAAAATGATCAGTTTGCCTTGGGTTTTGGTGGACGACTAAAGATTACCCGAAGCGTCGCGCTGACGACAGAATACTACTATCGGGTTGGTGTACCTTCAGGCAATCCCTATTACAATCCGGTGGGTTTCGGCATTGATATTGAAACAGGCGGTCATGTATTCCAGTTGGTGATGACCAATTCCCGCGGACTGACCGAGCGTGCCTATCTGACGGAAACGACCGGAAATTTCTTTGCAGGCGACATTTCGCTGGGCTTCAACGTAACCCGAACCTTCCAGTTGAGAAAGCAGAAGTAGCGCCCTTTGCGCCTTAGCGTCTTTGCGTGAATACCTTAGCGCCTTTGCGCCTCTGCGTGAAAACCTCCCATTTCTCCTATTTTTGTACGAACTGATTCTCGTTGCTGCTTCTGGCCATCATCGCGTACCTGATTGTCACAGTCTTCATTGGCTATTGGGCATCGCGTCGTGTCAAGACGGCGGGCGACTTTATGCTGGCAGGACGTAGCCTTCCTATTCTCCTGAGTTCATCGGCCTTGTTTGCAACGTGGTTTGGATCGGAAACGGTTTTCGGAGCCTCATCTGAATTTCTCAAAGGCGGCCTATACGCTGTCATAGAAGATCCCTTTGGTGCCGCGCTATGCCTAGTACTGTTCGGCGCTTTTTTTGCCAGGAAGTTATACAACATGAACCTTCTGACGCTGGGTGACTTCTTCAAGGTTCGCTATGGCCGTCAGGCTGAACTCCTGTCCAGCGCTTTTATGGCTCCACCCTACATCGGCTACATCGCTGCGCAGTTGGTGGCTATGGGACTTATCCTCAACGTGGTATCCGGACTTGATGTGTGGATCGGGGTGGTGGTCAGCGCCATTGTGGTTACTTTCTACACGTATGTAGGCGGAATGTGGGCAATTTCAATTACGGATTTTGTTCAGAGCATCATCATCGTGGCCGGGCTTGCCGTGCTGGCTGTTGTCCTTGCGGAGAAGGCCGGCGGAGTGGCTGTCGTTTTTGAAGGCGTCCACCCGGAAAATTTTCGATTCCTTCCCCGACCGGAATGGAGGGAGGTGATCAGTTATCTCGCAGCATGGTCGGTCCTGGGACTTGGCTCCATTCCCTCTCAAGATGTGTTCCAGCGCTCCATGTCCTCAGGCTCGGCGACTACTGCCGTACGCTCGTGTTATTATGCTGCGGGACTCTATCTCACGGTGGCCATGCTCCCGTTGTTCATCAGCCTTTGCACGAAGCATCTGTACCCGGAACAAGTCGCCGGTGATACACAACTGACGCTGCCGATGATGGTGTTGCAGCACACCGGACTGGCCGTACAAGTACTATTCTTTGGGTCACTCTTATCAGCCATCATGAGTACAACGAGTTCGGCCATCCTCGCGCCCGCCGCAATCTTCTCCGAAAACCTCGTTCGTCCGTTGTCGGGAAAGCGTTTCACCGACCATCAGATGCTTTGGCTCACCCGTGGTTCCGTATTATTGTTTAGTGCCCTCGCCACCATCATGGCGTGCCTGCGGACCAATATCTATGAGCTGGTGGGGGAGTCATCCATTCTCAGCCTCGTAACACTGCTTGCGCCGTTAGCCTTCGGCGTCTACTGGCGCCGCGCAACATCCACAGGCGCCATGGCCTCCATGATATCGGGATTCGTGGCCTGGATCGCTTTTGAGTTTGTTGTCACTGTAGAAATTCCCAGCCTGATACCCGCTGGGATCATTAGCACCGTGGCGTTGATTGTTGGAAGCCTGATATTGAAAAACGAGGTTGGTACGTCTGAATAGTGTGGATACTTTGGCTTGCTGAAGACCGTTTACTTCCGATCACCGTTCACCGATTTCTCCAGGTGATCCCACACAAGACTGCTTGCCCCAAGAATCGGCGCAGCCTGGTTTTCCAATCCGGATGGCAACACTTTGACCCGTCCACGGAACTGAGGCATGAGATTCTTTTCCATGTGATAGATCGTCGGGTTGAATATGAGGTGACCTGCCTGCGCAAGTCCTCCAAAAAGAAAGATGGCCTCTGGATCGGTGTGCACCACTGAATCCGAGAGTTTCATACCGAGTATTCTCCCGGTGTATTCAAATGCCTCCTTAGCCACCACATCACCGCGGTTTGCAGCGTCAGAGATCATTTTGGTATTGAGGTCCTCAAAGCTGATGCCCCTTAGTTCGCTCGGCTCGAGGTGGTCAGCCAATAGCTTGTAAACGGTTCGCTTGATACCCGTGGCGGAAGCATACGTCTCCAGGCATCCGCGCTTGCCGCAGTTGCAATAACGCCCACCTGGGTTTACGGTGGTATGCCCCAACTCACCGGCTATGCCATTGTGCCCATTGAGGAGTACACCGCCGCAGACGAAACCACTGCCCAGCCCGGTACCCAGCGTGATGACGAGGAAGTCTTTCATTCCCTTTGCGTTGCCATAGACCATTTCTCCCACGGCAGCTGCGTTGGCATCGTTGGTGAGCAGGCAGGGGACATGAAATTCATCGCTGAACATCTTGCCCAACGGCAGGATTCCCTTCCATTTCAGGTTGACCGCATTTTCGATGGTGCCACGGTAATAGTTGCCATTGGCAGCGCCGATGCCGATGCCCACCAGTTGATGCTCAGCAGGGGCAAGGGCCAGCACTTGACGGATGGCATCAGCCAGGGTGTCAAAAAAATCCTGGAAGTCCTCAAAGTCATTCATGGGAATACTCCCTTGTTCGTAGACCTTTCCGTCGCGGTCAACAATACCATACTTGGTGCCGGTACCACCGATGTCAATGCCAATCGTCAGACGTGTCATTTGCTTCCGTTAGGTAGATAGGATCCTGGCCAAACGCAGAGACTCTTTATCAATTTCGTGCGACTGGCCGGTCATTATGTTATTGAAGTTGTTGTAAACCATCTTGCCGTTGCGTACGCCAACCATGCAATCTGTTTCACCCTTTAGCAGACCTTCCACCGCCGCGAGTCCCATTTGGCTCGCCAGCACGCGGTCGAAATAGGTAGGTGAACCGCCCCGCTGCAGATGCCCAAGGATCGTGACCTTGATGTCAAAATAGTTGGAGCGGGCTGCGACCATCCTGGCCAGATCATTTGCGCCGCCAAGGACAGACCCTTCCGCCACTACGACCAGGCTCGACTTTTTGTTGGCCTTACCGGTTTGCTCCAGCAGGGTGTACAATTCATCAAAGGTTATCTTTTCTTCCGGAATTATTACTGCGACGGCGCCACCGGCAATGGCGCTGTTGATGGCAATGTAGCCGGAATGGCGTCCCATCACTTCTATGAAGAACAGCCGGTTGTGCGACAGGGCGGTATCACGTATCCTGTCGATGGCTTCTACCGCTGTGTTGGTCGCCGTGTCGTAGCCGATCGTGTAATCGGTACCTGCGATGTCGTTATCGATCGTACCTGGAATGCAGATAGCTGGAATACCGGAGTCTTTGATAAGTTCGTGCATTCCACGGAGCGTGCCGTCGCCGCCGATAGCAACGAGCGCCTGGATACCGTGACGCTGGAGATTCGCAATGGCTTTCGCCCGTCCTTCTTTTGTTTTGAAAGGTTCGCTTCGGGCGCACTTAAGAATCGTTCCTCCACGTTGAATGATGTTTCCTACAGACCGCGTGCCGAGTTTGGTCATGTCACCATCAATCATGCCCTCATAACCACGGGTGATGCCCATCGATTCTATGTTGTAGTAACTGCTGGCGCGTACCACCGCCCTGATGGCCGCATTCATCCCGGGAGCGTCCCCACCGGAAGTAAACACGCCAATTTTAGTTAAGTTGTTCTTGTTCAAAGTCTCAGAATAATGGCCAAAAATAGGTCAGAGGGGAGGTATTACAATATTATGCCCTACAACAGTCCCTTCAATCGTTTGAAATGATTGATCAGTCCGTTGGTGGACGCATCGTGGGTGGTCACGGGACCGGCTGATGTAAGTTCCGGTAAAATTTTCTTGGCCAGCACTTTGCCAAGCTCAACACCCCATTGGTCAAAGCTGAAAATGTTCCAGATCACACCCTGAACAAATATCTTGTGTTCATACATGGCAATGAGGCTGCCGAGTGTACGCGGGGTCAATTTTTCAAACAGGATGGAGTTGGTTGGCCTGTTGCCGGTGAACACCCTGAAGGGAAGGTGAAAATCAATTTGCTCTTTGGACATACCTTGCTTCTGAAGTTCGGCGCGCACCTCTTCTTCTGTCTTTCCCATCATTAGTGCCTCAGTCTGTGCGAAGTAGTTGGACAACAACTTTGCATGATGGTCACCGATCGGGTTATGACTTATGGCAGGCGCCAGGAAGTCGCAGGGCACCAGCCGTGTTCCCTGATGAATCAGCTGGTAAAAGGCATGCTGTCCGTTGGTGCCCGGCTCCCCCCAGATGATGGGTCCGGTTTGGTATGCGATGGGCTGCCCGTTTCGATCAACAGACTTGCCGTTGCTTTCCATGTTTCCTTGTTGAAAGTACGCGGCAAAGCGATGGAGGTACTGGTCATAGGGAAGAATGGCTTCGCTCTGCGCGTCAAAGAAGTTGGTATGCCAGATGCCTATCATGGCGAGAAGGACTGGTATGTTCTTGTCGAAAGTCGTGTTCCTGAAATGATTGTCCATCGCATGGGCTCCGTCAAGCAGCGCTTCGAAGGCCTGAAACCCCAGGGTGCAAGCGATAGACAGTCCGATGGATGACCAAAGCGAGTAGCGGCCGCCAACCCAATCCCAGAATACAAACATATTTTCCGGCGCTATGCCGAAATCCCTTACTGCTTTTTCATTTGTCGAAACGGCGACAAAGTGCTTGGCTACGTCTCCCTGTCCTCCGGACTGTTGAAGAAACCAGTCACGAGCTGACGTCGCATTCGTCATGGTCTCCTGAGTGGTGAATGTCTTGGAAGCAATGATGAACAATGTGGTTTCGGCGCTGAGATTTTTCAGGGTTTCAGCGAGGTGGGTACCGTCTATGTTGGAAACGAAATGAGGGCGTATAGACTGATGGTATGGGCGGAGGGCTTCTGTGACCATCAGGGGACCGAGGTCAGAACCGCCGATGCCAATGTTTACGATGTCGGTGATGGCTTTCCCCGAAAATCCCTTCCATTCACCCGACAGCAAACGGGAGGAAAAGTTTTTCATCTGTTCGAGAACGCGATTGATTTCAGGCATCACGTCCTCACCGTTGACCATAACAGGCCGGTTGCTTCGATTGCGCAAGGCAATGTGCAGAACAGCCCTGCCTTCGGTTTGGTTGATGGTATGACCCTGGTACATCGCATCGATAGCCTCTGAAAGACCGCATTCGGAAGCCAGTTCATTGAACAGCCCGATTGTCTCGGCAGCGATGCAGTTCTTGGAAAAGTCAACCACAATATCCTCGAAAACCGTGTGAAACTTGTCAAATCGCTGTGGATCTGCGGCAAATTCTTCTCGTAGTGAAAGGGCCTGCATCTCCAGGAAATGAGCCGTCAGCTTGCGCCACGCCTGGGTTTCGAAAGGATGGATCGAAGGAAGCATATGTAGAGTTGGTTAGCGGGTAAAAATAGGCATCACAAGGAACAGAAGCAGAATATTCTTCCGTTCATCCCATTTATTTTGCGTGTCGTATCGAAGTTGATTCCCTTGCATTCATGCGGCATGCCGTCCTAATTCTTCTTTTGTTTTTATTGCCGCGTCCCAATCTGGCTAAACCACCGGCAGACAGGCCTCAGGTTTCCATCCGTCGTGCGCTGGATGCCATCCAACTTGACGGTGTCATAGACGAAGCTTCCTGGACCGATGCAGAAGTGGTCAGTGAACTGATGCAGCAGTTTCCCTATGACACCAGTCAGTCACTTGTCAGAACGGAATTTCGGGCGGCATACGATGATGCGTTCGTTTACTTCAGCATGGTTGCCTATGACAACAAGCCGGGCGGTTACGCCGTGTCATCGTTGCGCCGTGATTTTCGGGGACCCGGATTGGATGGTGTCGCCATCATCCTCGACACCTTTCAAGATGTTACCAATGCCTTTTTCTTTGGTCTGAGCCCTGCGGGTGTTCAGCGGGAGGGTCTCATTTCCAATGGATATGTGATGGGCGAACACCTGGACCTTTCATGGGACAACAAGTGGTACAGTGCGGTGAAGCAATATGAGGGATACTACATTGCTGAAATGGCCATACCATTTACCACCTTGCGCTTCAAGACGGGTTCTTCTCGTTGGAATGTCAAGTACTATCGTCAGGATAGCAAAGAGAATGAGCGTGCGGTGTGGCCATGGACGCCCCGGTTTTTCGAAGTCGGGAATCTGAACTACACCGCTGAACTTGTATGGGATCAACCCTTGCAAAATCCCGGTTCCAATATCTCAGTGATTCCCTATGTGGCGGGCAATGCATCCAAGGATTTTCTCAACGGTCAGCCATCGACTTCCGGGGCGACGGCAGGGGGTGATGCCAAGATCGCGGTAACGTCGTCGCTCAACCTGGATCTGACGGTCAATCCTGATTTTTCCCAGGTAGAGGTAGACCGGCAGGTAACCAACCTCGATCGCTTTGAGATTTTCTTTCCGGAGCGAAGGCAGTTTTTTCTTGAGAATGCCGATCTCTTTCTATCGTATGGTCATCAGAACGCGCGGCCGTTTTTCTCCAGACGCATCGGGGTTGCGCGTGACCCGAATACTGGCCAAAACATCCAGAATCAGATCCTGTATGGAGCGAGACTGAGCGGCAACATCAACAAGAATTACCGGATTGGGTTTCTCAATATGCAGACCAGTGAGATTCCCGAATCGGCAGTTCCTTCGTACAATTATACTGTCGCTACCGGACAGCGGAGGCTGGGTACCAATTCCAATGTGCGGGCCATTTTCGTCAATCGTCAAACATTCAAAAATGACTCTGGCGATTTCCGGCTTGAAGGCTATGGATATAATCGCGTGCTGGGCGCGGACTACAATTACAGTTTTATGAATAACCGGTACACGGGCACCGTATTTTATCACCAGCAATTCACCCCATCAGGTGCGGGCGAGGAGTATGCACAAGGTGCAAGTTTTGTCTACAACACACAGAAGTTGACATTCAATCTTTATGAGCAAGCCATCGGGCGGAACTATAACCCGGCAGTCGGATTTGTTCCTCGAGCAGGTTATAAGCGTGTTTCCCCGTCTGGCGGGTACCGTTGGTTCCCATCGCGTTCGGTAGTCAACAATCACGGGCCGGTCGCCGACATATCTTACGTTTGGGACGATGTTTATGGGCTGTCGGACTATCAATATGTACCAGGCTACAACCTGATTTTTCAGAATCAATCGACCCTAAACTTCCAGGTTCAGCACACCTATACGTTTTTGTTGTTTGATTTTGACCCCACCAACTCGCCGCCGGAGGAGGGGGCTGAAAAGTTGCCGGCCTTTACCGGGTACACCTACACGAATGCCTCCATTGCCTACCAATCGGATCCAAGGAACTTTTTCACCTTCACTTTGGGGGCTTTGCACGGGCAATATTTTAACGGGATGCGAACAAACCTCAACGCGAGCCTCAATTACCGGATTCAGCCTTACGGCGTACTGTCGCTTGATGCCAACGTCAACCGGATTACCTTGCCTAGTCCTTATGCCAGCGCGGACATCTACCTGATTAGTCCCCGTGTTGATCTCACGTTGACGCGCACGCTGTTCTTCACCACGTTTGTGCAGTACAACAGCCAGTACAAGAACATGAATATCAACACACGATTGCAGTGGCGATTCAGGCCGGTCTCTGACCTGTTTATCGTGTATACCGATAATTACTTTTATTCCATTGGACAACCCAATGAGAACTTCACACCCAAGAACAGGGCAATTGTTATTAAACTAACCTACTGGTTTAATCTTTAGAGGCAATCCGTCAACCACCAAAGTCTTTTCTATCCCCCAACGACAGTCTTGAGTTTGTCGACGAGCCCGTCCCAGAGATCCTGAAGTTCCTGCATGTCGTCAAAGTCGGAATAGTCGTAGACTTTGAGGAATGTCATCTGGGTGAGTTCATTGACCTCCAGGCTGAGCTCAAAGTAGGAGGGGTCCTTTCGGTCGTCATCACTTTCGGGCAGGTATTCGAATCGGACAAAGTGGTTAGTACGATGCGATGACACAACGGCTTTGTGCTCTTCGTGGTCCCAAACGAAAGTGAAGACTTTTTCAGGGCTGATCCTGACATCATCGGCAAACCATTCGGCCAGGCCGCTGGCTGTTTGAATGTAGGGATACAGCATTTTTACAGACGCATGTAGCTCGTAATCCGCCGTAAAAAGTTGCTTCTTAATCATTTTTGTTTCCATCGCTCAGATTCGATTGGAAGATAAGGAAAATTTATTTGGTGACTTAATTATTTGGTGATTTAGTGAATGGGTGATTTGGCGATCGTGTAACTACAGAATCACCAAGTCGCCAAATCACCGATAAGGGTAGCGAGGAGCAGATTTGAACTGCCGACCTTCGGGTTATGAATCCGATGCTCTAACCAACTGAGCTACCTCGCCAAAAGGAGGCGCAAATTTATAAACTTTTGCCATTTACGGGAATAGTCCGGGAAAGCGCTGAAAATGGCGTTATTTTTGAGACAGCAGCTTCGCCATGCGCAAGATTGACAAACTCATCATTAACTCCTTCGTCGGACCCTTTATCCTCACTTTCCTGGTGGTGGTCTTTATCTTGCTCCTGCAGCACATGCTCAAATACTTCGATGATATCATCGGTAAGGACCTGGGCTGGGATGTAGTTGGTACCCTGTTATTTTACTTCGCGGTTTTCATGACCCCGCTGGCCTTGCCGTTGGCCATCCTGCTGTCGTCCCTGATTACGTTTGGCAACTTGAGCGAGCACTTTGAGATCACAGCCATCAAGGCCCTGGGCATCTCGCTGACACGTAGCCTGTTGCCTATCTTCCTCATGGTCATACTGTTAACGGTGTTTGCGTTTTATGTCAATAACACGTGGGTACCGAAAGCAGCGCTGGAAGCTTACAGCTTGCTGTATGACATCAAGCAGAAAAAACCGGCACTTGACCTCCAGGAAGGTGTGTTCTATGACGGCATACCAGACATTAGCATCAAGGTCAACCGGAAGTTTCCCGATGGCACCTCCCTCAAAGATGTAATCATTTATGATCATCGGGGCAAAACGGGAAACAAGCAAGTGACCATCGCCGACTCTGGGAGGATGTACACCATCCTGAACGACCGATATCTTCGCCTGGAATTATACAGAGGGTACGAGTACACGGAGGGTACAGATGACACGAGTGTGGGGGCTGAAGGCGCCAGTCCTGAGTCGCTTAGAAAAACGCGCTTTGGAAAAACTGATATTGTATTCGACCTATCGTCTTTCGGCCTGGCACGCACAGACAAGCGCTGGTTTCAGGGCAACCGGATCATGCGCAGTGTCTTCCAGCTAGACGACGACATGGACTCACTGAGTTTTGAAATTAAGCAGAACGATCTGGGGCGGTACCGCATGCAATTCAATATGTTCAATTTTCACAAGAAAGGAGATACCCTCGATGTGCCTATGGAACTGGCCTCCTTCAAGCGGGAGAGGGACTCGGTTACAAAAGTCAATGATCCGTACACATCGCCGTTTGTCCTGGATTTCACTCCAGTACCATCACATGTCATCAAAGAACCTACACGCATGGTATCTGACAGCCTCTTTAAAGCCAGACCGACGGCTGAAGAAATATCAGCTGCACTGAACGTGACCAGGACGCTCAAGGCCCAGCTCCTTAACATGAACACTACCCGATACAATTATGCGCGCGAGCGCATGGTGTATCAGATTCAATGGCACAAGATCCTCTCAAACTCTATTGCCTGCATCGTCATGTTCCTGATTGGTGCCCCGTTGGGGTCGATTATCAAGAAGGGTGGGTTGGGTGTGCCGGTGATCTTCTCCATCTTCTTTTTCATAATATTCTACCTGATCATGAGTACCGGCGAAAAATGGGCATTGCAGGAGCGAATCACCGTACCATCGGGGATTTGGGCTGCCGATACGGTATTGGCCTTGATTGGCCTTGTTTTCCTCCACCAGGCGAGGCTGGATGCTCGATTATTTGAGTCAGATTACTACCGGGTGTTGGTTGATAAGATCCGGCGCAGGCTTTCCACCAAAACAACCGAAATGCCATTGCAGTGAAATTTTGTGGTTTTGACGATTTCGCTTACTTTTGCGCGATTAAAAAACGACCAAAAAAGCTGTAAATTTTAAGCGATGTACCTCGATTCAACCAATAAGAAGGAACTATTCACCAAACATGGCGCGGCTAAATCCGCCAAGGACACCGGATCCCCGGAATCCCAGATTGCGCTGTTCACCCATCGGATCAACTCACTGACTGAGCATCTGAAAGGGCACAAGAAGGACTTTTCTACTCAGCAAGGCCTTCTCAACCTTGTAGGCCAGCGCAAGAAGCTGCTGGGCTACCTCCAGAAGACCAATATCACGCGTTACCGCTCGATCATTGCTGAACTGGATCTGAGAAAATAAGACTTTAACAAGGCGAGCAGGGAACCCTTCCAAGGTTCCCTTTTCGCTTTTCTAACGGCCTGTTTGGGCCAACCAACAAAACATATGAAACCTACTCCCATAACAAAGTCCTGCCAATTACCCGACGGCAGGGAAATTACCATCGAAACCGGAAAACTGGCACGCCAGGCTGATGGTTCGGTTGTCCTTCGCTTGGCCAATACCATGATTCTGGCCACCGTTGTCTCCAATAAGGAAGGCAAGGAGGGTGCAGACTTTCTGCCCCTTTCCGTGGATTATCAGGAAAAATTTGCCTCTACTGGTAAGATTCCTGGAGGCTTCCTTCGCCGCGAAGGCAGGCTTTCAGACTATGAGATCCTCATTTCCCGACTTGTAGATCGCGCTATACGTCCCTTGTTTCCAGATGATTATCATGCTGAGACGCAAGTGATGATCCAATTGATTTCCGGGGATCCCAATGCACTTCCAGATTCCTTGGCAGCGTTTGCCGCATCGGCCGCGCTATCAGTTTCCGATATCCCGTTCCAGGGCCCCATCTCGGAGGTCCGCGTAGCCCGTGTCGACGGCAAGTACATTGTCAACCCACCCCTCGAGCAGAAGGAAAAGGCCGACCTCGACCTGATCGTCGCCGCCTCTCTCGACAACATCCTCATGGTGGAAGGGGAGTGCAAGGAAGTAAGCGAAGAAGACATGCTGGAGGCTCTTAAAATTGCACACGAGGCCATCAAGGTCCAGTGCCAGCTTCAGATTGATTTGGCTAAACTTGCCAACAAAACTGAGAAGCGTACATACAACCATGAGACCAATGATCCTTCGCTGAAGGAAGAACTTCACAAGCTTCTCTACGATAAGGCCTATGCAGTGGCTCGTCTTCAGACGGCCAACAAACAGAAGCGCTCCGAATTGTTTGACGAGATTGTTGAAAGTTATCTCGCAGGTCTTCCTGAAGATTCAACCATAGATCAGGGACTTGTTAAAAAGTACTATCACGACATTCAAAAGAAGGCCTGCCGCGATCTCGTTCTCAATGAACGCGTCCGCCTTGATGGCCGCAAGACCAATGAGATCCGGTCTATCTGGTCGGAGGTAGACTACCTTCCAGCGGCTCATGGCTCAGCTTTATTCACGCGCGGTGAGACACAATCCCTAAGCACTGTAACTTTGGGAACCAGCCGTGATGATCAGATGATTGATGGTGCCATGTTCTCCGGATCAAACCGGTTTATCCTGCATTACAATTTCCCTTCATTCTCGACAGGCGAGGTAAAGCCCAACCGTGGCCCTGGCCGCAGGGAAGTGGGACACGGCAACCTGGCCATGCGCTCGCTGAAGCAAGTGCTTCCGACAGAGGAAAATAATCCGTATACAATTCGTGTTGTCTCCGATATCCTTGAGTCAAACGGATCATCGTCGATGGCCACAGTTTGTGCGGGCTCATTGGCACTCATGGATGCCGGTGTGCCGATCAAGGCGCCAGTCTCCGGAATCGCGATGGGTATGATCTCCGAGAAAGGACGCTATGCAATCCTGTCTGATATACTGGGTGATGAAGACCACCTTGGGGACATGGACTTTAAAGTAACGGGAACTTCCAAAGGAATCACCGGCTGCCAGATGGATCTGAAAGTTGAAGGACTTTCCTATGATGTTTTGAAAGAGGCATTGTTACAGGCCAAGGAAGGAAGACTTCACATCCTGAACGAAATGACCAAGACGATGGCGGCTCCCCGCCCGGATCTCAAGCCTCATGCTCCGAGGGCATTCTCCATGATCATCGACAAAGAGATGATCGGTGCCGTCATAGGACCTGGTGGAAAAGTTATTCAGGACATTCAGAATACTACGGGTGCTACCGTTGTGATTGAGGAGAAAGACAAGAAAGGACACGTCAGCGTATTTGCTACGGACCAGGCCGCTATGGATGGCGCCCTCAGGCGCATCAGAGCTATCGTGGCTGTACCCGAAGTAGGGACTGTCTACGACGGTGTCGTGAAGTCGATCATGCCCTTTGGCGCTTTTGTAGAATTCATGCCCGGCAAAGATGGCTTGCTCCATATTTCAGAGATCAAGTGGGAGCGCCTCGAGACCATGGAAGGCGTTATGGAAGTAGGCGAAGAAGTGAAAGTGAAGCTGATTGAAGTAGACAAGAAAACGGGGAAATTCCGCTTGTCTCGCAAGGTTCTGCTGCCCAAACCCCCCAGAAAAGAAGAAGCCGCCCAGGTGTAGTTGACAGCGAAGTTTTTTGGAACTAATTTATCGACCTAACGTTCCACTAGAAGCTAGATAAAGGCCCATGAGACAGCTCAAGATCAGCAAGCAGATCACCAACCGGGAAAGCCAGTCACTGGACAAATACCTCCAGGAGATCGGCAAAGTTGATCTGCTTACGCCCGACGAAGAGGTAGAGCTGGCCAAACGGATCAAAGAGGGCGACCAGATCGCCCTTGAAAAACTGACCAAGGCCAACCTCCGCTTTGTGGTTTCTGTGGCCAAGCAATATCAGAACCAAGGTCTTTCACTGGGTGACCTCATCAACGAGGGCAACCTCGGATTAATCAAGGCCGCTCAGCGTTTTGACGAGACACGGGGTTTCAAGTTTATCTCCTATGCGGTGTGGTGGATTCGTCAATCGATCCTGCAGGCATTGGCGGAACAGTCGCGTATCGTCAGATTGCCCCTTAACCGGGTAGGTTCGCTAAACAAAATATCCAAAACATTCTCGGAGCTGGAGCAGAAGTTCGAACGCGAACCTTCCCCTGAAGAACTTGCAGAAGTGCTTGAAGTGACTACGGCCGAAGTCGTTGACACCATGAAGATCAGCGGAAGACATGTGAGCATGGATGCTCCTTTTGTGCAAGGTGAAGAAAACAGTCTGCTGGACGTTCTTGAAAATGACGGAGAAGACACACCTGACCAGGGTTTGATGACCGATTCACTTCGCCGGGAAGTGCAGCGTGCCTTGTCGACCCTGACCCAGCGTGAGTCGGATGTGATCGCCCTCTATTTTGGATTGAATGGCGAACATGCCATGACGCTAGAGGAGATCGGAGAGAAATTTAACCTTACCCGAGAGCGGGTGCGGCAGATCAAAGAGAAGGCCATCCGCAGGCTTCGTCACACGTCGCGAAGCAAGGCCTTAAAACCTTACCTGGGTTAAGAGTATTTGAAATAGAAATGAATTCAAAGGTCTCTTCAAGGGACCTTTTTTGTAACAGCGAATCACCATGACAAAAGAAAGTCTGAAAGTGCTCATCATAGGTTCTGGCCCGGCGGGCTATACGGCGGCCATTTATGCGGCGCGAGCGGGTTTAACACCCGTTCTCTATACCGGCGGACAGCCAGGCGGGCAGCTTACCATTACCGGAGATGTTGAAAACTATCCAGGCTATCCGAAAGGCGTGGCGGGACCTCAGATGATGATGGACCTCCGTGAGCAGGCCGAGCGGTTCGGTACCCAGGTTCGCGATGGTGTAGTCACCAGCGTGGATTTTTCAAAGTACCCGTTTCATGCTGTAGCAGATGAGCGTAACGAACTGGAAGCAGACGCCGTCATCGTAGCGACAGGCGCCAGCGCGAAGTATCTTGGCTTGCCTTCCGAGCAGCAACTCATGAATAAAGGAGTTTCAGCTTGTGCGGTCTGTGATGGATTCTTTTACCGTGGCATGGATGTGGCCGTGATTGGTGCCGGAGATTCTGCTGCCGAAGAGGCAACCTACCTCTCCAAGCTGTGTCCGAAAGTTTACCTCGTCGTGCGTCGCGGTGAAATGCGCGCTTCGAAGATCATGCAGCAGCGCGTAAAGAGCAATCCAAAGATTGAGATCCTGTGGGACTCCGTGACGGAGGAAGTCCTGGGAACTGAAGAAGTAACAGGCATGCGTGTTCGCAACACCAAGACCGGAGAAACCCGTGAAATTGCCATCAAGGGATTTTTTGTCGCCATCGGGCATCAGCCTAACACCGAGATTTTCAAGGGGCAGCTCGATATGGATGATACCGGCTATATCAAAGTGAAACCAGGATCCACCAGGACTAATATTGAAGGCGTATTTGCTGTGGGTGATGCGGCAGACCGTGTCTACCGGCAAGCCGTTACCGCCGCAGGCACGGGTTGCATGGGGGCCCTGGATGCCGAACGCTGGCTGGCGGCCCGTGAACACGAGACTGCGCACGCATGAAACTCGATATTCTGGCCATAGCAGCCCATCCTGACGATGCCGAACTTGGCTGCGGTGGAACACTGATCAAGCACATAAAAGCAGGCCTGAAGGTCGGCGTAGTTGATTTGACGAGAGGGGAATTAGGAACACGTGGAACACCTGCGCAACGGGATGCCGAGGCCGCGGCGTCGGCCAAAATCATGGGACTTAGTGTGCGGACGAACCTTGAACTTCCTGACGGCTTCTTTCTGAACCAGGAGGTTCACCAGCTAAAAGTCGTGGCGGCCATAAGAACTTACAGGCCGGAAATTGTGCTTGCAAACGCCCGCTATGACCGTCATCCCGATCATGGCAGAGGATCCGACCTTGTCTACACTTCCTGCTTCCTTTCCGGATTGTCGAAGGTAGTCACTACCGATGCGAATGGCGCACAACAGGAGCCCTGGAGGCCCAAAGCAGTGTATCACTATATACAAAGCCAGATGCTGACGCCTGATTTTGTGGTTGACATTTCAGAAGCATGGGAGGGCAAGATGCAAGCCATCAAGGCGTACAAGAGCCAGTTTTATGATCCTTCCAGCACGGAGCCAGTAACCTACATTTCAACGCCGGATTTCCTCCGCATGCTGGAGGCACGTGCCATCGAGATGGGACATGCCATAGGCGTGAAGTACGGGGAGGGTTTTACGGCACGTCGGTGGGTGGGCATAAAATCGCTCAGCGACCTTATTTAGGGCGCCAGTCGGCTGATGGTCCAGCCGTTGTCATTCCTCGAGTAAAGTATCCGGTCGTGCAAACGATTGGGTCGCCCTTGCCAGAATTCTACCGAATGCGGAGTAATGCTGTAGCCACCCCACTGCTTCGGTTTTGGTAATACCTTTTGCCCATCGAACCGCTTCTCAATCTCATGAACCCGGTCTTCCAGGATCTTTCGGCTGATGATCACCGTACTCTGCGGTGAAGACCAGGCGCTGATCTGGCTTTCGCGCGGGCGGCTTTGAAAGTATGCCGTAGAAACATCCTCCGTCACTCGGTCGCTGGTACCCACAATGCGTACCTGACGCTCCAGTTCAGGCCAAAAGAAGGTAAGCGCGCAAACAGGGTTGGTGTCGAGCTGGGTACCCTTGACGCTTTGGTAATTGGTATAAAAGACAAAACAACCGTTTTCAATTCCCTTGAGTAGAACAATGCGCGACGAGGGTAGTCCGCCTTCGGTCACTGTGGACAGGTTCATGGCACTGGGTTCCGGTACCTCCGAATGCACCGCTTCCTGGAACCATTTTTCAAACTGCACCAACGGATGTTTCGCGACACTCGATTCTTCAAGTATGTCGCGGGAATATTCCTTTCGTAGATCGGCCAGTGAGAGCATGGGTTCTTTTACCGCAAAGATGGTGACTTCTTTTAATCCAAATTCCCCAAAGGGGCGAATTTTTCCAAGTTCGCTTGGTGGTTTGCAGATTCATGAGTTTCTTGGTCACGAGAAAATGGATTTCTTCAAGTACAAAAACAAAATCAAACCTGAGAAGGGGAAGCTGCTGATCTCTGAGCCGTTTCTGCCGGATCCGAATTTCGAAAGGACGATCATTTTATTGTGCGAAAACAACAGTGAAGGGTCTTTCGGGTTTGTCCTGAACAAGCCATCGCTGGCCAATGTGAGCGATGTTATGGATGATATCAAGGATTTCAATACCCCGGCCATGGTAGGCGGACCGGTGCAGCAGGATACGCTACACTATCTCCATCGTCATCCCGGCATTGACGATGCTGTGGAAATACTCCCGGGTGTATATTGGGGCGGAAATTTTGAAAGAGTCCTCTTCTTGCTTGAAACCAGTCAAATTGCGCACAAGGACATTCGCTTCTTCCTTGGCTACAGTGGCTGGTCGGCAGGGCAATTGGAAGAAGAACTCGATGTGGATTCGTGGATTGTGAGCGACCAGGTCAGTGAAGAACTGGTCTTTGATACGGAGCCTGATGACATGTGGAAAAAAACCCTGAAAATCATGGGTGGCCGGTTCTCCATCTATTCAAATTATCCCAAGGACCCCCGGTTGAATTAAGAGCGGAATGGCTAGTTTTGCCATTCTCCCAGAGTAATAGAAACGTATGGAAACTGAAGCGAAAGAAGAAGGGCTGGAAGTGGTGCAGGAAGCGAACATCAACGCCTCAGAAACACCGGAATCGGGCAGTGAACTCCTCGTCGACGAGGGTCATGCCCAGGACTTTTCTCAATTCACCAAGAAGGACATTGTAGACCTCCTGAAGGAACTCGTTCGGGACAATGATTTCCGTAAATCGGAGGCGGCTATCCGCGAGCTGAAAAACAAGTTTGAGGAGATTCAACATAAGGAAAAGACGGATGCCTTGAAGCGATTCTTGGATCAAGGTGGTATCATCGATGATTTCGAATATCGTCTTGATGTGCTCGACATTGCCTTTGAGGCAAACTTCAAATTGCTCCGCAACAAGCGGCTTGAGCATTTCCGAAGCGTGGAAATGGAGAAGAATGAGAATCTACGAAAGAAGAAGGAGCTCCTTGATACACTCCGTGAGCTTATCGACGGCAAGGACGACAAACACAGCTTTGAGAAATTCAAGGAGATACAGAAGCAATGGAAGGATATAGGTGCTGTGCCTGCTGCGCAGGTACGACCTACCTGGGCTAGCTACCACGCGCTCATTGACAGGTTCTATGATAACCGAACGATCTATTTTGAGTTAAAAGAACTGGATCGTAAGAAGAACCTGGAAGCCAAAACTGAATTGTGTGTTCGCGCGGAGAAGTTGGCAATGGAGCCCAAAGTTCAGGTTGCCCTGCGGGAGCTTCATGAGCTTCATGAAGAGTACAAACACATTGGTCCTGTTTCCAGGGAGGACCAGGAACCACTGTGGGCGCGCTTCAAGAAAGCCACCGATGCTGTGTATGAGCGGCGAGATGCGGCGGTGGCCACCCTGCATGCTGAGCTCGGGAAAAACCTCGCGGCAAAGGAAGGTCTGATAGCAACGGTGACCGCGCTGGCTGCATTTCAGTCTGATCGCATTAAGGAGTGGAACCAGAAGACGCAGGAAATTCTCGCGGCGCAAAAGGCGTGGGAGGCCGTTGGTGGCGTTCCGCGCAGCCGGTCGAAGGATGTCAACAAGCAGTTTTGGTCAGGGTTCAAAACTTTCTTCAGCAACAAGAGCAAGTTTTTCAGCAAGCTGGATGAAGGCCGAAAAGGAAACCTGGAAAAGAAACGGGAGTTGGTCAAGCAGGCAGAAGCCCTGAAGGAAAGCGCCGACTGGGATAAAACCTCAGCCGCCTTACGCAATCTGCAGAACGCCTGGAAGGAAATAGGCCCTGTGCCCGATAAGTACCGCGAATCCATTTACAAAGAGTTTAAATCCGCCTGCGACCACTTCTTTGACCAGCGCCGAGTGCAGTTTGAGGCTGCCGACCGGGAGCAGGAGGAGAACCTGGCAAAGAAGGAGTCGTTGTGCGCTGAACTGGAAGCCATGATCACGGAAAAGACAGCCACGCTGGATATCTTGAAGGAGCGGCAACGGTCATTTCAGAATATTGGATTTGTTCCCCGCGCTGCCGCTGGCGAAATCAAGTCACGGTTCTCAACTTTATTCCAGCAGGCCATGGCATCGGTTGAAAATGTTTCACAGGCAGACAAGGACCAGGCCATGCTGGAACTTCAGTTGGAAGCCATCAAGAGCGACCCGGACGCAACTTACAAGCTGCAGCAGCGGGAGCAAGGCCTCCGCAAGCGCATTCAAAAAGAGGAGAATGATCTCGCCTTGTTGAAGAACAATCTCGAATTTTTCGGACGCAGCAAGAATGCCGACAAGATGCGGGCGGAATTTGGTGCAAAGATCAGCGCCTCCGAAGGGGAAATCGCAAGCCTCAAAAAGCAACTCAAGCAGTTGCGGGCGGCGCTGCGATAGGGGTGCTGCGTGTCTGGGTACTAGGTGTCTGGGTGTTGACTTTGGCTCGTGCGGTGGAGCCCTTTAGGACTTTGGGTGCGCGGGTTCGGGAGTTCCTTAGGTTCCTGAAGTTCCTTAGGTTCCTGAAGTTCCTTAGGTTCCTGAAGTTCCTAAAGTTCCTGAGGTTTCTAAAGTTTCTGATGTTACTGGGTGTGGGCTACGGGTGCGCGTGAGCGTCATAATCTTTAAGCGCGTCTGACGAAAGTCATTGGTATCCTCCATGATGAATGCGTAAACTTTGTATAGGTTTTTGTTGAAGTCCGTACTGAAGGGTACCAGAAACTAAACAAAACGTATATGAAAATCTTCATCATTTTCGCACTGTTCATCGCAGCCTCCGTGCTGCCAATCATTTTCGTTCCGCTACTGGCAATGACTCTTGTGGTGCTTGCCGTACTCGCCCCGGATCTGCTGACGCACCATGTTTGGGGAAAGACGAAGGAGGACCTGGAGGAGGAGGAGCGATACAAGCAGCGTGACGCTCACTAGGGGTCGCTGGCCTTTGACTATTGGCCACTATTTGATTTGAGTCATTGGTAGTTCATCGCGGACCGGCTCTTCATTTATCGCAAAACTGATCTCTGGTTGTTGCGATATTTGCAACAGGCATTCGCCTTCAGGCAGTTAACTTTCTTACAAAGTTTTACTGACCAAATCACAGATCTATGAAGGCAGGGGCGATCTTAAAATTTGTAATGGCTGCTGCTTTCGTAGCCGGTGCCGCCATTTCATGTTCAAAGGACGACCCGGAACCAGCATCAACAGTCGTGGTTTTATCGTCACCCGCAAACGGTGCCGAGATGGACAATGGCTGTCTTGACCAGAGCAATTTAATCGAATGGAATTTCGTATGGAATCCAGTCACAGGCGCAACCAAGTATCAACTTTATGTTATTGGAGCAAGCGCAACAATTCCATTGGTTGACTTGGAAACGAGTGACACCTCCTATTTATATTCCAATATAGGTTACGTAACACCGACCAACGCCATGGGTTGGATTTGGCGCGTGAGGGCATTCAAAGGCGGGGCCTGGATGGAATGGAGCGAGGAGGGTACGTTTGATGTAGAGAGCCTGAATGCCGATTGCTAATCGGCATTCTATTTTTAATCCCAGTACAATGCCTCTCTATTTCATATTTTTTGAACTTGGTCAAACCCGTAATTTCAATATGATCATGTTGCGAGTCCTTTTAGGCTGTATGCTCATCTTGATTCCAGGTTGCTCCAGTCCCAAGTACCTATACAATTTTGGTGACAGTAGTTACACGGTTGACGCGCCTGGAAAGGAATCTATTGACGAGCCATTGAACCTTGCACTATCGGTTAACCACTCCCAACCCATTGCTGCCAGCGACGACCGTGTGGAATTGGCTGGGATGGTGACTCAACGAGCGGCCTTGCATCCCCAGGTTGAGAAGAACCAATCGAAGCCAATCGTATCTCCTTCAAGGGTTGACGGGAGTTTAGAAGGACCGAAGACGACTCAGGAACCCGCCGCCAATAAACGTGGTTGGATGGGGATCACTTCCTTTTTGCTTATTGTTAGTGGACTATTGTTCGTGACAAAATGGGAGTGGGTTGCCGTTGGTATGATCGTGGCAGGCATAACCCTGGCAATCATAGCGAAGGCGGGGAGACGCCAGGCTAGAAAAGAAGCGCCAGGAGTAAAGCAAAAGAAGGATAACGTTGGTTCTGCCAATGCAGGACTCATCTTGCTGGGCATTGTTGTCGTAGTCTTGCTGGTAATGGCGATTGTTGCTGCTTCGTCAATGTTCAATCCGCCTTAGCGCTGAATTATAAGCAAGCACCTGCTTTGCGAGCAATTCCCACTTACCAGGCGCAAATTTTTGGGTAAATTGAATCATGCGCTGCCTGTTGCTAACTGCCACTCTTGTTGCCTCTGCATTCTGTTGTGCACAGACCATCCATCCCCACGCGCATGCCCACAACGACTACGAGCATCCCCGTCCACTGCTCGATGCACTCCAAAATGGATTTCGGAGTGTTGAAGCTGACATCTACTTGATTGAGGATCAGTTGTATGTGTCCCACAACCGGCCCAAGCCCTCCGAATTCAGAACGCTTCAGGCATTATACCTTGATCCCCTTGACAGTCTTCGCGGGCTTGATGCTTATTCAACCGGTTCAATGATCCTGCTTGTTGATATTAAGACCGACGGTACGAAGACCCTTGAGAAACTAATCGAGGTGCTGAAGTCATACAACAATCTATCTTCAACGGACTCACCGAATGCTTTTGTCCGCGTCGTCATCTCAGGCAACCGCGACTATGGGTTGATTTTAAATTCAGGTGGAGTTTCCATCGATGGCAGGCCAAGTGATTTGGGCAAAGGGTATTCCCCGGACAAAATGCCCCTAATCAGCGATCATTATGGAAGGTGGATGCGCTGGAATGGAAAGGGTACACCATCTGATGCTGACATTCAAAAGGTCAGCGACCTCGCGACTCGGGTGCATCTGGAGAACAAGCTTCTGAGACTTTGGGCCATTCCTGATAATGAAGAAACATGGAGGGTGCTGCTGGATGCAGGGGTGGACTTGATCAATACGGATAAGTTGGAGGCGTTAAGTGCGTTCCTAGCCCAGCGAAAGGTAGAGAGATAAACTGAAGACAGGCTCAATTAGAATGGCAACTCAGCCCATGTAATTTCCTGATATTCAGAGCCCCCTGTCGGAATCGAACCAACGACCTACTGATTACAAGTCAGTTGCTCTACCAGCTGAGCTAAGGAGGCTGAAGCACCCAAGTTGGCCCGGAAACGGCCCTGGCCGGCTTAAATGAGGGGCAAAAATATGCGAAAGAGTTGGGATTGCAAATGGCGCCCCCGATCTGGGTTTCGACTACTTCCGCTATTGTTTTGTCTTATTGCTCTCAATGTGAATGCTATGCATGAAGTTGACAAAAGCGGTTCAATCATCAACTCCATGAAGGGTTCGCCAAAGCCGAAGGCTGGTTACAAACCCGCTTTTAAGTATATTTACCACCTAATTGTGAACACCCCATCGTGAGAAATTTCCTGGCAATATTCTTCGTTGCCTCTGCTATTCAGTCCTTCGGGCAAGTCCTTTGGTTCGAAGACTTTGAAGCTGAGGCGGACGGTGTGCAGACCGGTGTCGCCGCAGGTACTATCGGCGGCGGTTGGACCGCGACATATGCGGGTGCCGGTACTTTCTCAAAGGAAAGCCCATTGGGGTTTAACTTGTTTCAAGTCAGCAACACAACCACTGAAGGTGTCTGGAACATGGATGCGCCGATATCCATTGCCGCCACTGGCCGCGCGATCGTGGAAATGAATGTGGTCGGTTTGGGCGTTGGCGCCGGAGATATCTTTCAGGCCTACTACCGGGTCGATGGAGGTAGTGAAGTCCTGTTCTTTGAACAGAATGGCGCGTTTGCATCTTTCAACCTGACGGGAACCGCTATCGTCCCAGGAAGTGATATTGAGGTCATTGTCCGGTCAACAGTCATAGGAGGGGGCGTATTCACCTTCAACGATGTTCGGATTACCGGGATCACCACTTTATATTCCCGAAAGTCTGGAAACTGGAATGATGTCACAGCTGGCAATGGTACATGGTCAGTGCTGGGGATTGGGCTCGCCTCTTGTGATTGTGCACCCGTGGCCACAGACTACCTGATCATCGGTGCCACTCACACGGTGGATATCAACGTGGCCGCAACGGCAGGGGGAGTCGAAATCAGGAATGGTGGATCACTGCGCTATACCGTTGATAATGTCGACTTGAATATTGATCGGGGTATTCTGCAAGTTGACAATGGCGCCTCCATCAATCGAAATGGGCGCACCAATGTGCAAATCGACTTCGACAGGGGTGTGCTCAATACCTTTGTCAATAATGGAACAGTGACGACGGAGACCATTGAGGTTACTGCTGCATTTGCGGGTCTAAACATTTCCGGTACCGGATCCATCTCGCTAACAGGTGACTTTAGCATCCTTGCTGATGATATCGTCGTGGACAATGACTTGAACGGGACGTTTACGATTGGTGATGACCTCATCTTCGATCAACCCGGGGATATTTTCGCGGATGATGCCCAGTTTATTAACCGGAGAACGCTGACCATTACATCGGACATCGTGGTAGGTGCCAACAATGATGATGGCAATACCTTTACCAATGCTGCGGGCGCAACGTTGAATGTTGTAAGTATCAATGCCAATGACGCCGATTTCTTTGTGTTGAACTCCGGTACAATAAATCAGTCCGGAGACTTCCAGAATATTGTTGCGGGTGCAGGGTTTGACAACCTGGCAACCGGAGTATGGAATTGGAATTTTGTCCAGGCGACATTTGACGCACAAATGAACGGCAGCCTTGACTGCAGTGCTGTCGGCAATACGTTTAACTATGGCGCTGCCGGTAACCAGAATTTGATCGCGACACCTTATCACCACCTGACCGTATCCAACAGTGGTACGAAAATCACAACGAACAACCTGGACATCAATGGCGATCTGTTGATTTCAGGCACCGCCAGGCTGGACATGGACGCGGGCAATGACAACCTTACCCTGGCAGGAAATTGGACCGTGACCAGTACCAATGCGGATCCCTTCGATGGCGATGGTCAAACCGTTACGCTGGATGGGACTGCCAATTCGCAAATGATCTCAACAGTGCTGGCGGGTGGAGAGACGTTCACTAACCTGACGATCAATAACACCTTTGCGACCCCACCTCAAATTATTCTCAGCAGCAATGTCACGACCGCTACTGCCCTTACCATGACCAGTGGACGTGTCAATCTCAATGGACGTGTGTTTACAATAACAGCAACCGCCGTCGGTTCGCTCGTACACGGGCTCACCGCGGCGAGCGGATGGATGTACGGCGGCAGCCTGGTGAGAGGCACACAAGCCGGAGCGATTACGGTTGGAACAGCCCAGGGACTTTTCCCGGTGGGCTCAGCCACAGACTTCCGACCCATTTATCGTGGGAAGCCCGCCGCCACCACAGCGGGCACTACGACCGCGCTTCACGACGCGACCCTTTCCACCACCAGCATTGTATCGTTTGCCGATGGCGCAACCATCACGCGGAGACATGATTCCTTCTGGACCATCACAACCACATGTACAGGCGGAACCGACACATGGGTCCTGCGTGCCGGGGGAACGGGTTTTGGGACGATTGCCAATATTTTGCATCTGCGGTTGAGCACATCGGTGGGTGTTGTGGGCACCATTGGGACAAACTCCGGTAGCACAGCCAATCCGTTGGTGGAAAGAACTGCGTTGTCTATCGCCAACCTGAACGCCAATAACTTTCATATTGCTTCCATAGACGCAGTCAATTCTCCCTTGCCGATTACGCTCACCGCATTTAACGCCTTCGTCGAAACGGACAAAGTGCGATTGGATTGGGTGACCGAAAGCGAATTGAATAATGATTACTTCACACTTGAACGCGCGACCGATGGTGAATATTTTGAATCTATCGCGCAAGTAAAAGGAAATGGAACTACTTCACTGCAATCAACGTACAGCCGCTATGATGAAGACCCCATCCCGGGCGTATCTTACTATCGTTTGAAGCAAACTGACTTTGACGGAACATTTACCTACTCTGAGCTTGTCAAAGTCGTTACTCATTCAGGCCGGCCACAACTAACTGCTTTTCCAAACCCGGCGACGAACAAAACTACAACATTGCATATACGGCAACTCGCTCCTGACGAGGAAGTCCAAGTGGTGATTACCGATTTGCGAGGGGTCCAAACATTCTCCAGAATGTATCACGCCAATTCAAACGGCAGTTTAATCGCCGCGATTGATCTTTCGATGGCTCCTTCCGGGTTGTACGTGGTCAGGTTGTTTTCATCGTCTTTCCTGACTCAATCAAAACTGGTGGTTGAGTGACGTGTTGCCAGTCATTCTCCGACATAAGCCTTTTCGGGACATTTTAGCCCTGCAAGAGAGGGTATTTTCAGTACAAGTGGTTGCCACAGCCTCTCATATTTGCCTAACTTTCGCACGATGCGGTTAATCATGATTTTGTGCGTATTGGCGCTTATCCTGTCCGGGTGCAACAAGGATACACCGGTAGCGACGTTTACTTCGGCTGATGGAATCTGGACGTATAAAACGCCTGACAATTCAATTTCTGTAGACTTTGAATTGAAAACGACTGGTGGCGTGTTGAGTATTGTCAACCCTGCGACGATAACCGTTGGCGGGACATTGGGCGTGGCCGCCACTCAGATAAGCGGCGTGGCGCTGCCGGCCATCGACCAGATTCGCGTCAACGCCAACGATGCAGGTCTCGTTCAGCCTTATTACATTACGTTCATCACCTGTGAGGTCAACAGCGCCTTCACCCAGATTTCCGTAGAGGATATTGAATACACATACCCCTGGGGAACTCTTAAAACGTTGACCAACGCCACCATTACTCGAAAATAGCAACTTACATGTCCATGCTCCTCTTTGGTCTGCTATTTCTTGTTCAGGATCCCCAACTTCCGCAGAAAGCTTCGGATGAATACAAGGTTGAGCTTGAATACAAGTTCAAGGCCCGCCCCAGTGCCGACAATTCATACATCGACCTCACGGAAACCGTTACGGAAAAGGAGCAGCGTGCTGGTGGTGGCAACCCGTTGCCTTACCTCATCATCCACATAAGCTTTCAGAAACTTTCTGAGAAGGAAGTCCGTATCCGCTGTACTGACAACAACAAGAAGAACAAGATGTCGAGGAAGATTGAACTCAACAAGCCTTACAAGCTCGATCTTGGATATACTGATGATATGAAGGACCGGGTAACCGCGTATGAGTATACGTTTGTGCTGATGGATAGTGACCGGAATGATACGTCACAGATTTTATTGAAAGTGGAGCAGGATGGTACGTTTTTGGTGAATGGTATCAAACGCGGAAAATTTTGACCTTGATTTGAAGGATTTGAGGATTGCATGATTTTATGCTCCACTTTCAGCGACCACCCAATTACTGATCATCCGATAGCCAAAATACCCATATCTTAGCCCACATGCGTCTATTCATTGTTTTCCTTGTACTATTTATTGTCCATACCTCTAATGCACAGTATAGACAGCCCAATGCTGCGGCGATTCAGCTGAAAGTAAAAAAGTTGAATGTCCTGGCCTCCGTACTCTATGTGGCAGCGCACCCGGATGACGAGAATACCAGGGCCATTACCTTTATGGCAAATGATCGGTTGGCGGCCGCTGCTTATTTGTCGATGACGAGAGGGGATGGTGGGCAAAATCTGATAGGTCCTGAACTGCGCGATCAATTGGGGTTGATCCGGACGCAGGAACTTCTTTCAGCCAGGAAGATTGACGGAGGACAACAGTTCTTTACACGAGCTAATGACTTTGGTTTCTCAAAGAATGTTAATGAAACCTTTTCCATTTGGGGGAAGGAGGAAATTCTGAGTGATGTGGTTGATATCATCCGACAGTTTCAACCCGACATTATTCTCACGCGGTTTCCTCCGGATGAGCGTGCAGGTCATGGACATCACACAGGTTCGGCCGTTCTGGCGATTGAGGCATTTGACCTCGCCGGCAATCCAGACTATCGCCCCGACCAGGTTGTGCGGTTTGGGAAGTGGCAGCCGACACGCATCTTCATGAACACAAGTCGGTTCTTCGAGCAGACCATCAATGAGACAACCCCGGGTGTAGTGGCGGTGAACATGGGTACTTACAATATCCTCCTTGGAAAATCGTACTCCGAAATTGCAGCAGAAAGCCGGTCACAACACAAGAGCCAGGGCTTCGGCTCCTCAGGCCGCCGCGGTGAGTCAAATGAATTTTTTGTCCACCTGAAGGGAGAGAAGGCCTCGAAGGACCTCTTTGATGGAGTTAACACAACCTGGACGCGAGTGAAAGGAGGAGAGAAAGTACAGCCGTTGGTTGAACAGGCTATTCGCGGATTCAACACAGAGAAGCCATACGAGTCTGTCCCCATATTGCTGAACATAAGGAAGCAGATAGCAGCATTGGAGCCGTCTGTCTGGCGTGAGCGCAAAATGAATGAAGTCAATCAGCTGATCCAGGATTGCCTTGGCCTGTATGCGGAAATTACCACTAACCAGCCCTGGATGTCTCCAGGCGAGCTGATCACCAACAGTTTTGAAGTGGTGAACAGGTCGCCGGTGAAAGTGAAATTCACTTCCATCAGCAGCGCCCAGCTTGGTTTGGACTCGGCGATGAGCCTCGACCTGCCCGACAATAAGCTGTTGCTTTTCCGTACCAAGAAAATTCTCGATGTCAATTCCGGATATTCGGATCCATACTGGCTGCGTGAAGATCACTCGCAGGGATTGTTTAATATTCCAGGACCTGAATACATCGGGCGACCCGAGAACGGACCTGCCGTGAACGTCCTATGCACCTTCGAAGTTAACAGCGAGCGCGTGGTGCTCAGTGTTCCCCTTGTGTACAAATGGACCGACCCTGTGAAAGGGGAGTTGTCCAGGCCTTTCGAAGTTGTACCGCCGGTGTTCGTGAACCTTAGTCAGCCTGTGTTTGTGTTCCCGGATACGAATCCCAAGTTGGTCAGCGTATTGGTCAAATCATCATCCGGGTCACCGGTTTCAGGAACCACCAAACTGATCATGCCACCCGGATGGAAGTCTGTGCCGGCATCTGTTCCCGTTGCGCTTCAGAAGCGCGGTGAAGAAATGAAGGTTGACTTCATGCTTTATCCCGCTGCCACCGGAGAAGGATCGTTTACGCTTTCCGCACAGGTTGATATGAATGGTAAATCATACAACCTCGCCGTTGAAACCATTGCCTACGATCATATTCCTTTCCAAACACTTTTACCAAAAGCAAGGGCCAGCCTGGTGCGGGCAGAGGTGAAGAAGCAGGGTCAGGTCATCGGTTACATCGCTGGTGCTGGTGATGAAATTCCTGGCGCGCTTCGAAATCTTGGCTATGAAGTCTGGGAGATGAAAAACGAAGAAGTAACACCCGCCAATCTGAAAAAGGTAGATGCGGTAGTTCTCGGCATAAGGGCGCTGAATACCAACGAGCGGCTCAGACATTTCATGCCTGACCTGCTCAAGTACGTCGAAGCGGGCGGTACGTTGATATCGCAATACAATACAAGCAATGACCTTGAGATTGACAAGGACAAGTTCTCTCCCTACCCGCTAAATATTTCCCGGGTACGCGTCACCGAAGAGACCAGCGAAGTCCGGATTCTTCAGCCGGACCATCCGGCTTTGAATTTTCCAAACAAGATAAAGGCAGAGGATTTCAACGGTTGGGTTCAGGAACGGGGACTTTACTTTCCTGACAAGTGGGATTCGAAGTATTCGGCTTTGCTCTCAATGAACGATCCCGGTGAGCCAGCACGTGACGGCAGCCTGCTGGTAGCGCAATACGGAGAAGGATACTACATATATACCGGGTTGAGTTTCTTCCGCGAATTGCCGGAAGGTGTGGCCGGCGCCTACAAGCTCTTTGCCAACCTGGCCTCCATGAGCAAGCAGCCTAAACCCAAGAATCAAAAAGTGAAGACGGCAAAATGAGTGAGCCCGCCAACAACGGCAAGCCACCACTTTTCCGCAGCTGGAAGGGTTGGTATTGGCTGGTGATGATGACCATGGTGGTCCAGGTGATCATCTATCTACTTATTACACAGTCCTTCTCATGAACACCATCGACTGGATTGCCCTGTTCGGCACGCTTCTCTTCATTGTGGCTTATGGCGCCTGGAAGACCCGCGGTGCGAAAAGCATGCAGAGTTATTTGTTGGGCAACAACACCCTTCCCTGGTGGTCAGTAGGCTTATCGATCATGGCCACGCAGGCCAGCGCGATCACCTTCCTTTCTACCACAGGGCAGGCCTACGAGGATGGCATGCGTTTTCTCCAGTTCTATTTCGGACTCCCGCTGGCGATGATCATTCTTTCCGTTACCGCCGTGCCGTTGTACCACAAACTCAAGGTGTATACCGCGTACGAATACCTGGAGACGCGATTCGACCGCAAGGTGAGGTCGCTGGCAGCCTTTTATTTTCTGATGTTGCGCGGGCTTTCGGTAGGTATCACCATCTACGCGCCTTCCCTCATACTTTCCACCATCCTCGGGTGGAGCCTGAACGTGACGACGGTCATGATTGGGACGCTCGTCATGCTCTACACGGTCTCCGGTGGAACCAAGGCGGTGAGCATCACACAAAAATACCAGTTGACCTTTATCATGGGGGGGATGCTCACGGCCGGGTACATTGCCTTTAGCATGTTGCCGGAAGGGATGACATTCGGACAAACTTTCCAATATGCCGGCGAAGTTGGAAAGCTGAACCTGATCAATCTGTCATTTAACCTGTCTGATCGGTACAATATCTGGTCGGGATTGATTGGCGGCCTCTTCCTGTTCCTTTCATATTTCGGGGCTGATCAGTCGCAGGTCGGACGATACCTTGGGGGCAGTTCGATTACCGAGAGTCGTCTCGGACTTCTGTTCAACGGCCTGTTGAAAATCCCCATGCAGTTCATCATACTGTATATCGGAATCCTGATTTTCGTTTTCTACCAGTTTCATCAGGCGCCGCTCGTGCACAACCAGCCTTTGCTTAACAAGGCGATGGCTACGGAGGCGAATGCAGAGATACGAGAGCTTTCTGTGTCGTATGATGAAGTCTATGAGCAACGCAAACTGAAGGCACAGGAACTTGTAAGCGCCATTCAGAAAAATGATCGACCTGGCGTAGAGAAGGCGAAAGCCGACATGAAGGTGATCCAGTCGACGGAGACGGAACTGAGGACAAAGACAAAAGGTGCCATCAGTGCCGCGCTGCCTGATGAAAACACCATGGACAAGGATTATGTCTTCATCAACTTTGTGATGACCTACCTGCCGCATGGTTTGATTGGCCTTTTGCTGGCCGTTGTGTTTTCTGCGGCCATGGCATCGACGGCATCTGAACTCAATGCATTGGCGTCAACCTCAGCAGTGGATATTTATAAGCGAAGTATCAAGGCAGACGCGAGCGAACAGCACTATGTGAAGGCGTCGAAGTGGTTTACCGTGGGCTGGGCTGTTTTCGGTATGTTGTTTGCCTCAGTGGCCAATCAGGCAGAGAACCTGATCCAGTTCGTGAACATTGTCGGATCACTTTTCTACGGCACAATCCTCGGGATCTTCCTTTCAGCTTTCTACATCAAGTATCTTAAATCGACGGCGGTTTTTGTCGGAGGGCTTATTGGTGAGGCGATCATTCTGTATCTCTATTTCTACACCGATGTGGCATTCCTGCTTTACAACATCATCGGGTGCGTAGCCGTGATTGGCGTGGCCTTTGTCTTGCAGTTCTTGAAGGGGAGCAGGTAATTTTGAGGAATACTAAAAAAGAAACCCTTCCGTTCTGGAAGGGTTCCCGGTATTCGTCATTAACGAATCACCGAATCAACAAATCACCGAATTACTTCAGTGCTTTAATCAAATCATCGTTCATCTTCACATACGAGGCATTTTTCTGTTTCTCTGCCTCTGCCTTGGACGCGTTGGCACTTGCGGTAGCACCTGCCTTGTCGCCAAGGGCTTGCTGAATCTTGGCCTTGGTGTGCATGATCCAAAATGCCTCCGGACGTGCAGTCGCTGCGGCGGAGCACCATTCTAGCGCTTGCTTCAGGTCTTTGCCGTTCTCAAAATAGTAATTGGCGGCAGCGTACAGGTTGTTGGGATTTACCTTGGTGTTGGCGTCGATGGAGGCCTGGACCTTCTTATCGAAGTCAACAGCAATAGGAACCTTAATGGATGTATTCTCCCACATCAAGTTCAGGTTTGCGGTTTTGCTGTCGGCCGTAAGGTCGGTTATTTCAATGGTGAATGCTTCTACCTTGCTTGTCAGCTTTTCAGCCTTCACAACCGCGCGGGTTTGATCGTTTGCCTGGTTATAGTCACCAACGTTTCCTCCCAGTGCAACGTCTTTGTAAAGAATTACCGTCCAGTCAGTGGCACCGGGAATGGTCAGTATGAGATACTTTCCTTTGGGTACATCCGCGCCGCCAAATTTCACGTCATCGCTGAAAGTGATCACCGTCCCTGCATTGGCACCGGTGCGCCAAATTTTGCCGTTGGGGTGAAGGAATTTATCACCTTCGCCGAATATCTGCCTGCCTTTTAATTTCGGACGGGAGTATTCCACCTTTATATCGGTGAGTCCAACCACCGTAGATACGGATGCTGCGGGGCTGGCGGCCGGTGTAATCACCTGCGCCTGTGATGCCAGGCTTGCCGCAACCAAAAGAAGAATCAATACTCTTTTCATAATTGTTATTTTTGTTGGATTTAGTGTTTGAGGTGTCAAAAATAGGACACTTTGGCCAACCATAAAAATTCTATTGCCGGAATTGCCTGATGGTACTCAGCGAGGCTTTTTATCAGCGAAGAAGCGTGACCCGCATCGCGAGCGACTTGCTTGGCAAAGCACTTTTTACGCAAATTGATGGCGCCATGACAGCTGGCATTATTGTTGAAACGGAGGCATATTCGTGGAAGGAGCGAGGATGTCACGCATATGGGGGTAAGATGACAAGGCGCAATGAAGTAATGTTTCAGCAGGGCGGAAGGGCCTATGTATACTTGTGCTATGGGATACACCACCTTTTCAACGTGGTGACGAACCAGGAAGGCATTGCAGACGCGATCCTGGTCCGGGCCCTGGAGCCGATCGAAGGTATTCAGGTAATGATGAGTCGCATGCGAACGTCCGTACCTACCCGGATAACCTCTGGCCCCGGCAAGCTGACGCGCGCCCTCGGAATCAGTCGCCACCACAATGGTGTGGGACTTACATCAAAGTCGGTTTGGCTCGCCGATATTGGAAAGAAGGTAGTCAAGCGTTACATTGAAGCAAGTCCTAGGATAGGAATCGACTACGCTGGGACAGATGCGAAATTGCCATGGAGGTTTACCATAATGGACAACGAATGGGTATCACGATGAAGGAGCGTCTGGGGTGTCGGTTGCCCGTTGTCCGTTATCCGTTGTCCGTTGATCGTGGTCCGGCACAGCATACCGACTACCGGACAACGAACAACGGACAGCGAACAACGACTCTTTACCTTTTCTTTGCTCTTTGCTTCTTACCCTTCATTCTTACCGCTCAATCCACTTTCACGCAGCGGGCCCTCGATGCTCCCAATTCCGCTTATGACGAGCAATCGCCGATGATCAGTCCCGATGGTAAGGTGCTGTATTTCACTGTAGCAGGACACTCTGCCAACATAGCAGGCAAGAAGGATCTGGGTGACATTTGGTATTCCGTCTGGATGGGAGACCGGTGGGGGCCGGCGGTTCATGGGGGCAAGGTCATCAATGACGAAGGTTATGACGCTGTGATCGGCTTCTCTCACGATGGCGAGCGGATTTTCCTGGCCAACAACTACCATGCGACAACACAGGGCATCTCACTGGCCCACAAAACGGTTGACGGATGGTCGAAGCCTGAATACATACGCATTCCTTACTTTCTCAATCGCGCACTTTACACATTCGCATACTTCTCAACAACTGTTGAGGGTTTGGTCTTCTCCGCAGAATCTTTCGAGACCTTCGGTGCGGAAGATCTTTATGTTGCTCTGTTGGAAAACGGCCGATGGTCTGCGCCGAAGAACCTGGGCTCGACCATCAACACAGGGCTTCAGGAGTGGGCGCCGAGCCTGAGTGCCGATGGGAAGATTCTCTATTTCTCCACCAATGGTCGCAAGGGCTACGGCAGCTTTGACGTCTATTTCAGTGAAAGACTGGACGATACGTGGACGAATTGGACAACGCCGGTGAACCTGGGAGCGAATGTGAATACGGAAGGCCGTGAATTGCATTACCGTACAGTTCCCGGCACCAAAATGGCCCTCTACACCTCCACACAAAACAGCGATGGCTATGGAGACATTAAGGTATTTACACCCCCTCCGAATCTTCAGGACTCGCTGATTGCCCAACGGCCTGATACCATCGTGAAGATGGTGGAGATCGTCCGCGACAAGCCTATTACAAATGAAGAGAAGCTGTTCAAAGTCTCCGGTCGTGTTACTGATTCCAAGACAAGCGCACCTTTGCGCGCGACTATTTCCTTCCACAGCGATACCACTTTCAAGGTCACCGCGGGCAGGGATGGGCGCTACGAGATTCGGTTCCCATCAGTCAACGAGTATACAGTGCGCGTGGAGGCCCCTGGTTACGTGGGTAATTTCGAAAAACTCGACGTGCGAACGTACGAGCTCATGTTCCTGGAGATGAACTTTAAACTCCAGCCCATTGAGATCGGAGCAACCGTAAACCTGAAGAGTGTTTTGTTCAAACAGAGCACACCAGACCTGCTGCCGGACAGCAACGACGAGCTTGATTTGGTTGTGACGTTCCTGAAAGAGAACCCAAAAATTGAAATCCTTTTAACCGGCCACACCGACAACCGGGGTGATCCCACGCACAATAAGAATTTGTCCGAAAAGCGCGTTCAGAAAGTGAAGGAGTATCTTGTTTCAAAGGGTATCAGTGGGCGTCGGATAACAGGCAAGGGCTTTGGGGGTGCAAAGCCGATAGCTGACAACAAGACGGAGGAAACCCGCCGGCTAAATCGACGCGTAGAATTCACCATCGTAAAAGACTAACCAGCGGTTTCACCAAAAAATAACCAGAACCCAGAACCTGAACTCTGAACTCGGAACTCGGAACTCAGAACTCGGAACTCAGAACTCGGAATTCAGAACTCGGAATTCAGAACTCAGAACCAGAACCCAATTCTAATACCCCCTCGCCGTATCATCCGACCGTGTCCGGTCCGCACCTCCCTCGAGTTTGCCATTGGGGAGGACAAGTATCGCATCTACACGCCCGATATTGGGACGGGGAACAATCTTATGGCCCATGTTGACGAGTGTGAGGCTGTCCTCTTTCTTCAATGCTCCTCGCTCCGGTGCGATGATGTCAGGAAGCCATTGGCTGTGAACGCGGCGTGCATCGACGGCTTCCTGCATGCCCATGCCGTGCTCTGCCACATTGAGGATCACCTGGAATACTGATGTGATGATCGTAGATCCTCCAGGCGAACCAACAACCATGTGCAGCTTCCCGTCTTTCTCAACGATGGTAGGCGACATAGCGCTCAGCATGCGTTTGTTCGGCTCAATCTTGTTTGCCGTTCCACCGGTGACGCCAAACACGTTGGGCACACCGGGCTTCGAACTGAAGTCATCCATCTCATCGTTCAGAAAGAATCCTGAGCCGGCGACCACAACTTTGTTTCCGAACCAGAGATTGAGGGTCGTTGTAACCGCAACGGCATTTCCATTTTTATCAATCACGGAAAAGTGTGTTGTCTCTTCTGATTCATATCCCGGGATAATACCGGGGCTTACGTCGGTGCTTGGCGTTGCCAGTTCCGGATTAAATGTAGACATCCGCTCGGCGATGTACTCACCATCGATCAGTTCAGTAACAGGAACACTGAAAAAGTCGGGATCGCCCATAAATTTGGATCGATCAGCGTATACACGACGTTCGGCTTCAACCATGGCATGAACAGTCTTCGGTGTATTGAAGCCCCATTCTTTCAGCGGGAATGGTTCCACCGCCTTGAGGAGTTGTACCACACACAGTCCGCCGCTGGAGGGAGGGGCCATGGAGATGACTTTGTAGTTTTTGTAGTTGGCTTCCACAGGGTCCCGCCACACGGATTTGTAATTCTTAAGGTCCTCCATGGTAATCAGCCCCTTGCCGCGCTGCATTTCGGCGACCAGGTCCTCGGCGGTCTTACCTTCATAGAATCCGGCCCGTCCGTTGTCGCGGATGCGTTCAAGGGTATGGCCCATGTCAATCCACCGAATCGTGTCCCCAGCTTTCCAACCTTGCCGCATGAGGAACTCAGGACGGACTGTGTTGTACTTCTCGAGGTCGCGCTGAAGTTCATTGAGTGAATTAGCCTCGCGCGCCGACAGCGGAATTCCCTTCAATGCAAGGTCGATGGCAGGCTGGACGAGGTCCTCCCATGGAAGTGATCCAAATTTCTTGTGAGCTTCTACCATCCCGTCAACCGAGCCTGGAACGCCGGAAGCGAGGTGCCCCCCCAGACTCAGACCCTCAATGATGTTACCATCTTTGTCCAGGTACATGTCTGTGGTGGCGAGAGCAGGGGCCTTCTCCCGAAAATCGAGCGAGGTGGTGGTCCCGTCATTCATCCTGATAACCATGAATCCGCCTCCTCCAATGTTGCCGGCGGCCGGAAAGACTACAGCCAGTGCGAAATGAGTGGCAATGGCCGCATCAATGGCATTTCCACCTTTCATCATAATGTCAACGCCGACCTGCGACCCGTAGGGCTGGGCAGAGACGACCATGGCGGAATCTGCAATGAGGCCAACAACGGGGGGCTTCTCATTCTTGCAGCCAATGATAGCCGCTGTCAACAAAAGGAGTAATAGACGCTTCATGGATATAGGTTTGGGTATTTGCCCTTAAATGTATTATTTCCGTCTCAACTTTCGGCTCTCTTACCAGGTAATAATCATGTCAATAAGACCAATCCTTCTAATCCTTCTCATCAATCAAGCCATCCTCAAATCCTTAAATCAAGGTCAATGAGTCTGAGGAAAGAAAAGGCGGCCCGTTTGAAATTGTCTGTACTTGAGCATACCCTCAAGCTGATCGGGCGCCGGCCATTTGACGATCTGTATGTTGATGACATTTGCGTGCGCGTCAAGATATCCAAGGTTACCCTGTTCAAGTATTTTCCTGCCAAGGAAGATATCCTTTCGTACTACTTCAGGGTTTGGTGCTTGCGGCGCACGGTCGAGCTTCGTGAAAAACCCAAAGATGGAGTACAGGGCATTTACTACCTCTTTGACAAAATCGGTGAAGACTTTGATCAGCACCCCGGCATTGTTCTCAGCGTCATGGCATACCTGTCCAATCCCAAACGCGTACCCAAGCCATTTCCATTGAAGGTTGAAGAAAAGAAACTCCTGTTTCCCGATGTTGCCGACATTGCCAGTGTGGATATTCAGTCGATCGATCAGCTGATCGAAAAGCACGCCCTCGAGGCTGTATTCCGAAAGGAGATCACCAAGACCTCCTCAACCCGTGACATCACCAATCTTTTGACGTCGCTGTTTTTTGGCAGTATTATCAGCCTTCAGCTAAACCATGGTAATCAGACGAAGCAGTTTATGCGCAGAAATCTTGAACTGGTATTGAAGGGAATGCAATGAGGTGAGTGGTAAGTGGTAAGTAGAAGGAGTAAGTAGTTTCACTACGAGTTACCCTTTCATCTTCACTGTCTTCGCCCCCTGTTTTTCAAAGATGTGCAAATGAACCCGCACCGGGCCGATTTGCTTCTTGTGCCAACGGCTTTTTTTGTACCAGGTGTGATGGTAGATTGGCTTCTTGACGCTCACGGTACGGTGACCTTTGGATCCTGAACAGGCGCAAAGGCAAAGTAAAATACCAATAATGACGGCGTATTTCATGAAGTGGTAACGCTAATGTAAAGAGGAATATTGAATGTTGGAGGTCGAATATTACTGGTTAGGGTGATGCGTTCAATTTTTCTTGATATCTTGAAATGGACATGATGACATACGCAACCTTGAGCGAAGCTATCACAGCATTGAAAGAGCGGGGATATTCGGTTGACTTCAATCTCCACCCGGAATGGATTGAGTGTCCGCAGCTGGATATGCGACTGAAACCGGAGGAATTTCATGTGGATGAAGTGCATCGGTTTGAAGGTATGACCAGTCCGGACGACAGTGAAATTCTTTTTGCAGTGCGAACCTCCCACGGAGTAAGAGGACTACTGATCGATGCTTATGGGGTGTATGCGGATGCCATCAGCCCTGCCATGGCCAGGAAACTTACCATTGATGCAAAAACGAAGCACTAGGAATGTCCTGCCAGCATGCGCGCTGATTCTGGCTCTTGTGACCTGTCACGTCAGGATATCTTGGGCACAGGTTCCGCAGGTTACTGTTGAGAAGGGAAATGTCACAGAAATTAAAGTCGGTGGGGCAACACTTTTTCCCAACCGACCCTTGGTTTCTTATGAAGTTGACGGGAAGCGGTATACGTCCGACCAATCATCACCCATCGCGGTTCAAAGAATTAACGCGGCTGGAAGAGCTTCATTGATTATCTCGTTTCTGAACACGTCGAAGGACACCCTTACACTGCACAATGTTGTTCCGTTTGCCCCAACGGCATCCGATATCTTCATCACCGGGCAAGGAACGCACCGGTTGTCGCGTACGCACTTGTTCAGACCAGGGTTACTTCCAGTGAATGTCATCGTGCCAGACAATGCCTGGGATCTTGGCTATGCGAACCTTGATCTTCCGGATGGCAAGCACCTCTTTGCGCTAACACGGCGCGTGCCGGATTCATGGAAGAAGGCAACACGCAGAAGGTTTGAGACCATCCTTCAGCCTGGCGGTTCGGTGAGCTATGATTTCTTTGTCGACCAGTATGCCGGCGACTGGCAGGAAGGCCTGCGCAAGTGCTTTCAGGAAAAGAAGCTCTATGACGTAGATGTTTTCGACAATGCGATGTATGACCGCAAGGACCTTCATTGGATCCGCGATGCCTATGTCATGCATCTGATGATGGCCTGGGATAAGGACTACTACGACATTGCCACAGGTACATTTAACTGGGACTCATTCCGGAAGCGAGGCAGCAAACTTTATGGAGGTGATGACGTGATCTGTCTTTGGCCCACATGGCCTACGCTGGGTCTGGATCACAGGAACCAGTTTGATTTATACCGCGACCTGCCTGGTGGTTTGAAAACGCTTCGGACCCTGGCAGACACCTTGCGCAAACATGGTACGAAGTTCTTTATAGCCTACAATCCCTGGGATGAAAGCACCCGGTCGGAGGGACATCTTAAGGGGTTGTCGGACCTGATCCGTGAAACTTCTGCTGATGGTGTAGTGCTGGATACGAAAGGGGAGTCATCCCGGGAACTTCAACAGGCAGCCGACGCTGTCCGTCCAGGGGTAGTGGTGTACAGTGAGGGCATGGCTGTTCCGAAAGATATGACGGGAATCGTTTCGGGCCGTGTGCACAACGCGTTGTACTATCCACCCATGCTGAACCTGAACAAATTGATCAAACCCGACTTCGCGATCTTCAGGGTCGCTGAAGTATTCAAAGAGCCGATCCAGCGAGAGTACGCTGTGGCATTCTTCAATGGCTACGGCACGGAGATCAACCAGTTTGCCCCGGGCCATCCGGATTATGAGGCGGAGCAGTACAGATTTCTTGGCAGGACTTCAATGATTCTTCGTGAGAACACTTCGGTGTTTCGATCCCTGGATTTCAAGCCGTTGGTGAACACGCATCGGGATAGTCTTTGGATCAACGAATGGCCGTCGGCCACCAAGCGGCTGTTCACGCTCTTCAGCCTTAAGCCCGAAGGGTACCGGGGTCCGCTGATGGAAATTCAACCGAAGGAAGGGTACCATTGGGTAGACTTATGGCATCATGAAGAAGCCAATGTCCGCAAGGTGGGTGAGAAGAACCTGCTGTCAGGTACTGTGGATCCATTTGACCGATATACATTGGGTACCAACAACGAAGGGCAGGCAGGATGTTTTGCTGAATTGCCGGTTAAAGTGCGTGCGCAGCTCAACAGCAACAACCTTATGATCAACACGGATGGCGCAAGTCAGGTCAGGGTGTGGGCTGGAAATCCTTCCTATGATAAAGAGCCGGTGGTGCTGGCTTCGGGAGAACAGACCATGAATGTTTCGGAAGTGTTCGGCAGGTTTGAGGGGAAGATTGTTATTCAGGCCTTTATGGGGAATGAACTTCTGGATGAAACGTCTGTTGCCGTTAAAGTCGGCTCCTCGCGGTTGATTTCATCCAGTACGAAGACGAAACCACACCAGAAGATTCCCATAGGCATGGTGAAGATCCCGGCCGGCAAGTTGTTATGGAAAACCACGCATGGCGATGATTTTATCCCATCCCCGGTTGATCGCAATGAAACCGTGAGTGTTCAGTCGCTTTATGTTGACAAGTTCCCGGTGACCAATGAGCAGTTCAGGGAGTTTCTCGATGCGTCTGGGTTTAAACCCGTCGATACAAGCAATTTTCTCAAGCACTGGGTAGGCGGCAACATCCCGAAAGGGCAAGAGCGTTTTCCTGTTGTCTACGTATCCTACGAGGATGCGAAGGCCTACGCGGCATGGGCAGGCAAGCGCCTTCCTACAGAGTTGGAGTGGCAGTATGCCTCGGCAACAGAGAAGGGAAATGAGTGGCCGTGGAAGCAGACCAAACCGGTGACAAGGAAGGAAGAGTATGTTACCGAGACGCTGACCGTCAGGAACATTGAAGGCATCAGTCCCAGGAACTGCAATTTGGGAGATGGGAGCCTGTATCCTGTAGGAAAGTACCCTGCCGGAGCAAACCCATTTGGGCTTCAAGACCTGGTGGGCTGTGTCTGGCAACTCACCAACGACGTGTATGAAAGCGGGAGCTACCGGGGAATCATTTTGAAAGGAGGCAGCTATTTCAAGCCGTCGTCAAGCTGGTGGTACGTTCAGGGAGGGCCTCGCGAACTGCACTATCGGCAATATTTGCTGCGGGTTTCTCAGGGATTTGAGCGAAACGCCACTGTTGGATTCCGTTGTGTGGCTGATGTACCCTAATGACGTTACTCACAAGGCTTTGAAAAATTATTCATAATCAATACTTTAGCACCTTGTTCCTCATTGACTGGTATAACAAACATTTTTTGCCATGAGAGCTATTTGGAAAGGACACATTAGATTTTCACTCGTCACCATCCCCATTCGGGTATACAATGCGATTGATTCCGGGCAGACGATCAGCTTCAACTTGCTTTCAAAGGAGGGGCACAACCCTGTGTCATACGAGAAGAAAGACAAGGTGACTGGCCAAACACTTCGTCAGGAAGATATTGTTAGAGGTTACCAGTACGAGCCCGGGCAGTTCGTGATCATCGACGATGAAGATTTCAGCAAAGTCAAGTTGAAGAGCACAAAGTTGATCGACATCGAGGGTTTTGTAAAGTCCACTGACGTGCACCCCACCTTATTTGATGCGCCCTACTTTATCGGGCCCGATGGCGACGTAGCTGCCAAGACATATGCTTTGCTCTGCAAGACGCTGAAAGAGTCAGGCAAAGTTGGTGTTGGCCGAGTTGTGTTGCGCGACAGGGAGACGGTGGTATTGCTGACACCAGAAAAGAACGGCATACTGTTGTATAAGCTCCGCTATCCCAATGAAGTAAAACGTATAGGTGAAGTACCGCAACTGCTTGAAGATGTTAAGGTTGACAAGCAACAAATGAAGATGGCCAAGATGCTTGTTGACAGCATGTCGAAACAGTTTGCAGACATTGAGATGAAGGATAACTACCAGGATGCACTGCGGAGCATGATCCAGGCCAAAATAGATGGCAAGGAGATCGTTACGGTTGCTGAAGAGGAGACACCTGTAGTGGATATCATGACCGCCCTGAAGGCAAGTATTGAAAAGGCGAAGAAGCCCATGGAGAAAGCCAAGGGAAAAGCAGCCAAGGAAAAAAAGAAAGTCCAAAAGGAAACCAAGGTCAAGCGCAAGGCCGGATAGGTTGGAGAAAGATCGCGGAAGAGGTATCTTTGCAGCATGGCAAAGGTTGTCAAGTTTCCTATCCAGGCACCTGAAAAGTTTGGCTTCCGTCCTGTACGGAAGAAGCGGGAATCCCCACCCCCGAAAGACGGCCAGCTAAATCTCTTCAGCGGTGCCAAGGTAGTCAAGCTCAATCAGCTCAGTTCTTTTGAAGAGGCTTTGCTCCTTGATGAGCGCGATGACAAGGCTGCCAGGGAGCGATACCTCAAGGCAATCAAGGAAGGTGACAGCGTTTCGGATTCATACTGCAACCTGGGTATCATCGAATCGAAACTCCGTAATTTTCCCAAGGCCATTGACGCATTTACCCTTTCGCTGAAAGAGGATCCACGGCATTTTGAGTCACATTACAACCTTGCCAACCTCTATGCCGAACTGGGTAATCTCCCCTTGGCGAAAGTTCACTACCAGATGTCCATCAGCATCGAGCCGGAATTTCCAAACAGCTATTTCAACCTGGGACTTACTCTGGCTATGAACCAGGAGATCGATGAGGCTGTCAAGACGCTTCTTGAGTACCGCCGGCTCACCACCGCCGACGATCATGTGCAGGTTGATGAGCTTATCGAGTACATGATGCGCAGTGTCAAGTAGGTCTGTACACTGATTAGGGTACCACTCACCGCTGATGCTGGATGCTGGATGCTGGATGCTGGATGCTGGATGCTGGATGCTGGATGCTAGTACTGGATACTAGATACTATTTCACTGATCACTGCTTACCGTTTACTGTTTACCGTTTACTGTTTACTGTTTACCGTTTACTAACTAACCGTTTACCACTCACCGCCGATGACTGCCAGTTATCGGAAAGCTGTATTATATCGTACAACTTTTGGCCTATTCCGCCGTTGAAATGACCGGCGGAGGGTTGGCCGATATACCTTGATTGACGCGGTAGGAGCTATGTGCATTTCGTTCAACTTCTCATTTTCATACGTTCATGAGGCTCCGTTGGTATTGTCTTATTGCTCTCCCCATACTGCTGAGCATGCCAAAGGCGTATGGTCAGTCCGACTCACTAAGGACGAAGCTTGACCCCACAAAGTCGTATACAACGGCCCGACTCACAGGAGAACCGCCAAGGATTGACGGTCTGGGCGATGATAAAGTGTGGGAACAAGTTCCCTGGGGTGGTGGAGACTTCCGCCAGAATATGCCGGACGCTGGCGCTGCGGCTTCGGTGCAAACTCATTTCAAGATACTTTACGATGCATCCAACCTGTATATTCTCTTCAAGAACCTTGACCCGGATCCATCCAAGATTGTCAGCCGGATGTCAAGGCGCGATGGCTTTGATGGCGATTGGGTAGAGGTCAATATCGACAGCTATGCCGATAAGCGCACGGCATTTTCATTTACCAGTTCGGTGTCGGGGGTGAAGAGTGATGAATACTGTTCGAATAATGGCGAGAACTGGGATGCCAGCTGGGACCCGATCTGGTATCTTAAAACCAGCATCAATGCGGAGGGCTGGATCGCCGAGCTGCGCATACCCTTGAGTCAGCTGCGGTTTACCAACAAGCCCGAACACGTCTGGGGCATTCAGGTCAATCGCCGTTTCTTTCGCAACCAGGAGCGGTCACTCTGGCAATACATCCCGCCAACAGCCGCTGGATGGGTGCACCTCTTTGGCGAGCTCAGGGGTATCAAGGGCATCTTGCCACAGAAGCAATTGGAAATTCAGCCGTATGTAGTCACCGAGGCAGAAACTTTCCAGAAGGAGGAGGGCAATCCCTTTCGAACGGGTTCATCCAGCGATCTGGCCATGGGTTTGGACGCGAAGATTGGAATCACCAGCGACATCACGCTGGACCTTACCGTGAACCCGGACTTCGGCCAGGTGGAAGCGGATCCGTCACAGGTCAACCTGACTGCATTTGAGTTGTTCTTCCGCGAACAACGACCTTTCTTCATCGAAGGAAATAACACCCTGAACTATCCGTTGTCCGATAACAGCAGTGATAATTTGTTTTATTCGCGACGCGTCGGCCGAACACCGCAAGGGTCTCCCAACCTGGCGGCCAACGAGTATGCTAAATCCGATGCACGCACAACGATACTCGGCGCCGCAAAACTGACGGGTAAGAATCACAACGGCTTCTCCTGGGGTATCCTGGAATCGGTGACTGCACCCGAGCGTGCAACGATCGATAGCCTTGGCAAGACCAAATATCAGACGATTGAGCCGATGACGAACTATTTTGTAGCCCGTGCGCAACAAGATATCAACAAAGGCAACACGATCGTTGGCGGCATTTTTACGGCAACAAACCGGAAAATTGAAGACAAGAACCTGGAATGGTTGAAAAGCGAGGCCTACTCAGGAGGCCTTGACCTGATGCACAGTTGGGCGGAACGAAAATATTTTGTGAGTGCCATGGGTTTCTTCAGTTACCTGAAGGGGAGCCCGGAGTCCATGATTGAGACCCAACGGTCCCCGGAGCGGTATTTCCAACGGCCAGACAACAACCATGCGAATGTTGACAGTACGAGGACATCCATGCTGGGAACCGGCGGTAACCTCAGCGTAGGCAAGAGGAGCGGCAACTTCACCTACACGCTCAAGGGAAGTTGGGTTTCGCCCCAACTTGACCTGAACGACATTGGCTTTCTGCAGCAGACCGATCAGATTCGGCAATCGTTGTCAATGCAATATCGCGTTACACATCCCGTGGGCATTACGCGATCTCAATCGTATAGCACGTGGCAGTCGCAGACTTGGGATTTTGACGGCCGTACCCTGTGGCGCGACTACGAAGCCAATATGTTTCTTGAGTTCAAGAATTTCTGGGAAATTGGGACAGGAGTATGGATGAACGAGTTCAACATTTCCAACGCCGACTTGCGGGGTGGGCCATCCCTTCGGTATCCTGGTGGCATCGGGTCATGGATGTATATTGCAACGGATAACCGAAAGAAACTGCGCGCTTCTGTAAACCCAAACATGTTCCGTGGAAATGATGGATGGTTTCGCAGCGAGAATATAGAACTGAACCTGGTGTATCGTCCAGCGAATGCCCTGACGATTTCTGTTATGCCAAGCGTTAACCACAATGTTAATCAGATGCAATATGTGTCGACCGAAGAGGCAACCGGAGCAGCCCGGTATATCGTTGGTGAAATAGAGCAAACAACTTTCCGTGTTTCGGTGCGCCTGACCTACATGATCACCCCCAACTTGTCCATTCAATATTGGGGCCAACCATTCGGGACTTCGGGACAATACACCAATTTCAAATACATCACCGATTCTCGGGCGGATACGTACCAGGACCGGTACCTTCCAATGCCTGCCGACTGGCTGACAAGTTCAGGCGATCAGTACATTGTGGATGAAGGCAACAACGGAAGTCCCGACTACTCCTTTGGCAAGCCCGATTTCAACTTCGGTCAGTTTCGTTCCAACATGGTCATTCGTTGGGAGTATATCCCGGGCTCAACGCTCTTCCTCGTATGGACCCAAGAGATGAACGGAGCGTTCTATAGCCCCGCTGACAACGTGCATGACCAATACGCTTTCGATTTCAATCAGCAGGCGCACAATGTATTTCTGATGAAGTTCACGTACAGGTTTGTGCTCTGAGTTTAGATGCAGGGTACAGTCACCCGATCACTGTTTACCTTTTACCGTTTACTGTTTACCGTTTACTGTTTACTGTTTACCGTTTACCGTTTACTGTTTACCGCCTCACAGCGACCAAATAGTTACGTAAAAGAGTATCGCCCTATAAACTTCCAGGGATACCCGAAGTACACCGATCATGACCAGGCTGCGCAGAATGAGTTTGACTCCGCGGTCCTGATAGAATGTACGCCCGGAACGAAAGATGAAGTAGAGATTGGTAATCACCAATATTGTACTCAGTCCAATCTCGTTGGTCAGCGTGCCAAGGTTCAGCACTCGAACCACCAGCGACAGCAGGGTAGCATTTACGAGGAGGTTGAAGCAGACGAGCTCTACCGACAATGTAACGTGATCGGTAAAGTAGCGGTCCCGGGTCCAGTAAATGAGATTGAGTGGTAGGGAGACGATGATCGCGAAAATGATGACCAGCATTTTGGCAAGGCCGGCAGTTTTCTGATCATAGACCAGCGCAAAAGAGCTGATATCCGTGATGCCCAATTGCGTCATTTTCGCAGCAACCGGACCAACCGCATACTTACCGTGAAGAGAGTTCAGCTGGGTTCGTAGTGAAGCGCTAAAAAGCTGAATGATTGGGAACAGGAAATACACCAGATTGAGTAGGAAGAACAACGACATCGGGCGCAAGTACTTTACCCGCCGCCCTTCGGCAAATTCGAATGACAGGAACCCGGGATTGGCGATCGTCAGCCATGCAGTCTTCAGAAATTTGGTGTCCGTAAATGTCAGTGCGACCAGTATGCCGTTGAGGAAGGTTCTGAAGGATCGTTCCTGGGGCAGTATGATTTTTTCACCGCACAGGTTGCAATAGAGACCCCTGAATGGGTTGCCGCAACTCTTGCAAACATGTTCCTCAGCGTTGTTCATAGGGAGCCATTGGAACAAATCTATGGCATTACTTCACTTGGTTTCAAAGTCCCATTCATTCGTTTTTGCGCGATTCCAGTTCACCATCGGCCTGCGGCAGGAGCTTTCCTTCCTCCCTGTTGAGAATCAATGTGTTATGCATCAGCATGTGTAACCTAAGTTACCGGTTTTGCATGACCAGAATCACGTGCTGCAATGAGACCAGTCATTTCGGAGGTACCCGCTAAGCGTCACTTTTACAGTGCTAAACCCGACAAGCCATGAAAAAGAACCTCATTATCATTGGAGCCGGCACTGCCGGCACAATGATGGCCAACAAGCTCGATCATGAACTGAATAACAGTGCATGGCAAATCACCATTATTGACCGGGATGATACGCACTATTATCAGCCAGGCTTTCTCTTCATTCCCTTTGGCATTTACAAGCCCGAAGATGTAGTGAAGACCAGGCACGAATTTCTCCCCAAGAACGTGACTTTCATTATTGATGAGGTGTATTCTATCAAAGGCAAGGAAAACAGGATTCTGCTGAAAAGCGGCAAAAGCCTGGATTATGATGTACTGATCATTTCCACGGGTGTTGAACCCGTTCCGCAAGATACTCCAGGTTTGAAAGAGACTTTGTGGTACAAAGACATCTTTGATTTCTACACCTATGAAGGTGCCGTCAAGTTGGCTGACAAACTCAGTGACTGGAAAGGTGGCACGATGGTCATCAACCTTGCCGAAACACAGATCAAGTGCCCCGTTGCACCCCTGGAGTTTGCCTTTCTTGCTGACTCCTATTTCGAGGAGAAGGGGATGCGTGACAAAGTGACCATCAAGTATGTAACACCGCTATCGGGTGCCTTTACCAAGCCGAAAGCCACAGAAATGCTGAATAGCCTGATGGCAGAGAAGCACATCGAAGTAGTACCTGATTTCTATCTGGCCAGCGTAGACAACGCGAGAAAAGTCATTGTGTCTTATGATGAATTGGAAGTCCCATTTGATCTGCTCATCACGATACCAGTCAACAAGGGAGACCAATTGATTGCCCGGAGCAAAATGGGTGACGAAGACGGATTGAATTTTGTTCCGACCGACAAGCATACCTTGCAGGCCAAGCAGTTCAGCAACATTTTTGTTATTGGAGACACGACCAACCTCCCGGCATCAAAGGCGGGTTCTGTGGCTCACTTCCAGGCTGAAATTCTCACCGAGAACATCCTCAGTTTCATCAAGAATGAACCACTGATGGCCTCTTTCGATGGCCACGCCAATTGCTTCATTGAAACAGGCCACCACAAGGCTGCGCTGATCGACTTCAACTACACGACGGAGCCACTGCCCGGTAAATTCCCGTTTGCCGGCATCGGTCCTATGGACCTGCTCAAATCCACCTGGTCTAATCACCTGGGTAAGCTGGCCTTCCGCTGGGTGTATTGGCATATGCTGCTCACCGGTAAGAAACTCCCCGTGCCGACGCACATGTCTATGAGCGGAAAGATTACTGACAAAGAAGAACCCGTTATTGTTTAACCCTTAAATGCATACATATGGAAACTACAATCATGAATCAAACACTGGCAACGAACCCCGAGGGATACTTGTTGGATGCCAAACAATGGACACGCTACTGGGCATTGGAAGTAGCCAATACCTACGGCATTGAATTGACCGACAAACATTGGGAAGTTCTTAACTGGCTTCGCCAAAAGCAGGAGGAAGGCACTGCCTTGACCATTCGCAAAGTTGGGAGTTCGGGAATTGTAGATATTAAGCAGTTCTATGCGCTGTTCCCGGGCGGCCCGCTGAAGATCTCCAGCAAGATCGCCGGAATTCCCAAACCCGTTAGCTGTATCTGAACACACACTAAAACTCGCAATATGACCACTACAATGGAAAGACCTGTCATGGAGAACAAACCGGTTCCTGTGACGAAAGAGAATAGGAAAGTGAAGAAAGTACTCATCATTTGCTCCAAAGGAAAACTGGAAGATGTATACGCTGCGTTGGTGATGGCCAATGGAGCGTTGATGGATGGTATTGAAGCGAAAATGTTCTTTACATTTTTTGGCCTGGAGGCCATAACCAGAAAGCATGCAGATCACCTGCATACTGCGACAGTGGGAAATCCAGCCTTCATGCCTTCAGTTCCCACCGTGGTATCCGGGCTTCCTGGATTTGAAGCCTTCGCATCGTATATGATGAAAAAGGAGATGGATAAGCTGGACATGCCCCATGTCACCGAGTTCATCCAGATCATTGAAGCGTCTGGTGGAGAGATCTATGCCTGCAAGCTGGCTGCGGATATGTTCCACTTGAAGAAGGAAGACTTCCTGCCGGAGGTTAAGGACATCATTACAGTTGGTGACATGTATGCACTGGCTGACGGGGAAGGCACCCAGATTATTTTTATTTAGGGTTTGCGGGTGCCCATTTTAGCGCCGCCCCGACGAGTCGGGGCGGTTTTTTTATGGGTTTCTTTTTCCTCGTTTGGTGTCTCTGGCGCGGATCGCCTTCAGCACTTTTCTTGCCCGGCTGGCAAACCCCGGAGAGCTGTAGGGGAGTTGGTCTTCCAGCACCGTTGACAACTCTTGTCCGAGTTCCTCGTGCTCGAGACTTAGATTCAGCAGAACACTCATAGAGAAGACTCTGACGGCAATGGGTTCTTTGGGGTTGCTCAGGTAGCCAAAGCAATGCTGTGCCACCTTGCCCTGAAGGCTAGCGGGTACGGCAATGAACTGCAGCAAGCGTACAGTAGAGCGCTTACCGGCGTCATGCAGATGAGGAGTTCCCAGGTTGTCAATCAGTCTACGCAGATGGGGTTTTGCCAGCTCCGGGTGGGCCTCCACACATTGGCTCAGTGGCCAGGCGGCACGTTGCCTGATTACCGGTTCACCCTTCAGAAATAGCCTGATGAGCTCATCAAACCTCTTTGCATTGCCGCCTATGTAGGCGACTATTCGGCTGCTCATGCCCTTGGAATGCTCATTTTTCAGCTCCTCCAATAGATTCATAATCAATAGTTTACTTTAAATGAATTGATATAAATAGCTGATGATTAGGATTATATGTGTTTGGATATTACTTTAGTATTCAATTAAACGATACGTGTATGCTTACATTTTTTGCTATCGTAGCTTTCCTGGTGTTCCAGTTAGGACAGTGCATACTGTTCTTCTATATGATGGACGCGCGCAGGCACAGGAGCCTTCTGAACAGGCAGCTATTCTCCCTTTAGACCGAAAGTAGTCTTGATCGCATCCGGAATCCTCTTGGGGCGACCGGTGACAGGATCAAGCAATACCCAGGTGCTTTGGGCGTAGGCTATCACCTCGTGATCCCTCGAACGCTGTATGGACACATGCCTTGTTTGGCGTGGGCCTGTCGGCATGTCAACCCATGTATAAACTTCCAGTTCGTCTCCTAGGACCGCTGAGGCCAGGTAATCGATTTCGTGCCGCACGACGACCCATCGGCATTGCCTTCGAAGTTCGTCAGGTCCTACTGCCATCCAGTGTGCAGCCGCCGCATCCTGAACCCATCCCAAGTACACCACATTGTTTACATGGTTCAAGTCATCAATATCCGACGGGGTGACTATTAATTTCATACAGTGAACGGACCGATCGGCGGGCGGCGAGACCATGACTAACGGACTTTTTTGGCTGCAGCCATGAATCCCTCTTTAACCATTTTACGGAATCGCGTGGGCGCCAGACGCTTCCATAGCCACGCCTTGCGCGCCAGTTTAGGCAGTACGATGTAGAGTTCTCCCTTGCCTGCACGGTGCAGGATTTCTTGGGCTACTTCATGGGCCTCAATTCCCGAGCGTTCTACAAAAAACTGGGTAGTCTTCCTGACCATTTCACCACCCCGCACGCTCTGGGCAATGTTGGTCCTGAAATAAGAGGGCTGAATACACGATACCCGAATGTTGAAGTCCATCAATTCGCCATACAACGTCTCGCTGATCGCGACGACCGCTGCCTTGGTCATGTTGTATGCACCCATCGTAGGCGCACAACTAATGGCGGCGAAGCTGGCTGTATTCAGTATATGACCCGACCTTTGTTTCTTTAATGTGGGGATGAAGAAGTGACACCCGTACACGACACTGAGTTGATTAACTCGTGTCATCCATTCCCAATTGTCGAGTGAGTATTCCTCAAACAGTCCCCCATCGCCAACGCCTGCATTGTTGAAAAGTAGGTCAAGGCCACCGGCAACCTGAAGGAATTCTTCCGCGACAAGACGGTACCGCTCCCGGTCTGCAACATCCAGTTCAAATCGAAATGTTTTTGCTCCCAATGCCTCAAACCCATCGGCAGCCGCAGCCAGCGCTTCTTTGTTAATGTCAGCAACCCCAAGCGTCCATCCATCACGGGCAAGTTCGGTGCACAAAGCCTTTCCAAGGCCAGAGGCAGCACCCGTGACAAAGGCGCAGCGGTTTGGATATTGCGATGAGAGTGAATAGGTCATGCTGAAGTGGGTTGAGAAGCAAATATAGGGTGAAGCGCCAGCGAATGGAAAGTCGGAAATGTGATGTATTTTGTGATGATGAAAGGACTATGGTGAGCTATCAATTCAGGGCAAACAATACCTACGCCTATTACAAGCTTATTGGTCAGTGCCTTTTAAGCTTTGCACTGCTATTTATTTTGATGCTGGTTGGTATGGGCCTCGGGTGGTTGACGGGCGAACTGCGCATTGGCATAGCGGTGACGCTCGTTTTTGCTTTGCCCTTTCTTCTCTATTTTCTCATAAGGAAGAATGCGACTGAGGAAGTTACGGCCATCCTCGATACCACCCACGTTGAAATACGTTGGCCGAATCGTGTGATGGTTATCCCTTACCATGAAATCCGATCCTATAGCGCAGACCACGTGGAGAGCGAGGATGATGATGATGTTGAAAGCGTCAGAATCCGGCTGAAGAACGGGAAGAAAGTCCGGCTGTATGCAAAGTCATCAGTATGTGATATCAAGCCGCTGGGAAAGTTCAGGGAAGATTTTGATACGTTGGCGCAGACGATGAATTTGAAAAGTAAGTATTGGAGCTGGTAGAATGCTCAGAGCTCCTGGTGTTCCACGGAAAATACAGCACGTTTGGCAAGATCTTTTATTACGTGAATGAGTTCGCCAAACCTGGGATCCTTTGAATGTCCCTGCTTCCAGCGCGCATAGATCTGTTGCGCAATGACGGCATTCTTGAATAGACCAAAGGCATAATAAAATACAGGATTGGAGACGGTACGGCCGCCATGGGAAAGATATCGTTCTACAACCTCTTTCCGTGTGAGATTACCGGGCAGCCACGAAATGTTGAAGACTTTGGCAAGGTCTCCGTCACCAGCCTCGGCCCAGTAGGCCAGCGTGGCGCCTAGATCCATCCAGGGGTCACCGACCGTCGACATTTCCCAGTCGAGAACGCCGATGATCTCCGGCATATTGTCGCGGTCGAAAACGATATTATCGTACTTGTAGTCATTGTGAAGAAACGCCGGAGCACCGTCAACCGGTTGATGAGCACCCAGCCAGGTGGTTATTGCATCCATGTCGTGAATTACTTCCGTCTGCGAAGCATGATAGCGATTCGTCCAACCTTCGACCTGCCGGGCGATATATCCTTCCGGTTTTCCCAGTTGTACGAGTCCGGTAGCATGAATGTCAATGCTATGCAATACAACAAGGTTATCAACCAATGATTCCGATAGCCTACGCATTTCCTTCGGTGAGATGTTCATTGTTTGAATCATCGCCGGCCGAAGGATTATGCCCTTGAGAAGTTCCATCACGTAGAATGGCGCTCCAATTATGCTGGGATCTTCACAATAGAGGACAGGACTGGGAACCTTGTTATAATGTTGACGCAACAGCGATAGCACTTTGAACTCGCGGCCCATATCATGTGCTGACTTGATGGCAGCACCAAATGGTGGTCTGCGTAGGATGAATTCACCTTGCTCGGTGGACAGGAGGTAGGTGAGGTTGGAATAGCCGCCAGGGAACTGCTGATGTCCTAGAACCTTACCGATGGAACCTTGCCGACTGAGAAATTCGTTCAGCTTTGGCAAATCAATCGCTTCGCCCTTGCGGGCTTCCCCTGGCTGGTCAATGTTCATCAACTGCGCTTCTTCTTAAGATCGAGTCCGTAGCCTTTCAGGATATTGATGGCCATACTCTGCTTGTGCACTTCGTCGGCCCCGTCGTAGATGCGTGCGCCGCGCTCGTGTTGGTACAATGTTGCCAGCATGGTGCCGTCTGTGAGCCCCAGCGCTCCGTGGACCTGGATTGCGCGGTCAAGCACTTTCAGCATCATATTGGCAGTGTAGAATTTGATCCCTGAAATCTGATGACGAGCGGACGCCGCACCTTCGCGGTCGATGGTGGAAGCTGTGCGTAGCACCAGCATCCGCGCTGCGTCAATCTCCACGCGGCTTTCGGCGATGAATCCCTGAATGAATTGTTTTTGTCCCAACATAACGCCGGATTCTACTTCACGCGTTGCGGCACGCTTACACATGAGATCGAGGGCTTTTTCAGCAATACCAATCCACCGCATGCAATGGTGAATTCTTCCGGGTCCCAGGCGCTCCTGTGCCAACTTGAATCCTGCACCTTCCTCACTGATCCGGTTGGTGACAGGCACCCGGCAATTTTCAAGTTTTATTTCGGAGTGGCTTGCCCAACCACCACCGGTTTCGCCAAATACCGGGATCTTCCTTACATGATTGAAGCCGCTGGTCGGAAGAGGCACGAGGATCATGCTAGCCCGAAGGTGTGGGGCTGCCTCAGGGTTGGTGACTGCCATCACTATTGAAAAAGAAGCACCTTCCTCACTGGAGGTAAACCACTTGTGGCCATTGATCACGTAGTCATTGCCTTCGCGGACGGCAACGGTTGAAAGCCTCGTCGGGTCTGATCCCGCGTTGGAAGGCTCTGTCATGGCAAAGCAGCTTCGAATTTTTCCTTTCGTAAGCGGATGCAGGTACTTTTCCTTCTGTTCCGGCGAACCAAACTTTGCCAGCAGTTCCATATTACCAATATCCGGTGCCTGGCAATTGAAAGTGTAATGCCCATAGAGCGGGGCTCTCGCCAGGTACTCGCTCAACTGACCGAACTCACGCAAGGTAAGTCCCAGCCCACCTTCTTCTTTTGGCAGATGAATCCCCCACAACCCAGCCTTCTTCACCAATTCCCGCTTGGCATCCAGAATGGCATAGGTTTCCTTCGGCGACCGATGATGATGGTCAGCTTCGAGTGGTATAAGTTCTGTTTCGACAAAGGATTTTACTTTGGGAAGAAGTTCTTTGAGTCGTTCAGTGTCGAAGATGGGTTCCATGGTGTTGCTGGGTTGAGTTCTGGGTTCTAGGTGCTAGGTTGCGGGGTTGCTGGGTTCTGGGAACTGGGTACTAGCCAGCGTCAACTGTTTACCGTTTACCGTTTACTGTTTACCGATTACTGATCACTTGATCACCATTCTCGTTAAATCACCGTCCCACCATCCGCATAGAAGAGCGTTCCAGTGCAATATCCCGAAACATCTGAAGATAGAAACAGCGCGAGGGCTGCGATCTCTTCGACGGTCCCCATACGCCCCATGGGTACCTGCTTCATGAAGCGCTTAAGCATGGCCTCATCCTGCCAGATGGCCTGGGAGAATTTGGTCTTGATAAGTCCGGGGCAAATGGCATTGACTCGGATGTTGTCGGGACCCCATTCTTTGGCCAAAACCTTCGTGAGCATGTTCAAGGCGGCTTTGGAAACAGAATAAAGCCCCAGCCCAGGATCTGGCGTATGTCCGGCGATAGAGCTCATGTTGATGACTGATCCGCCGCCACGTTTCTTCATGATCGGGTAGGCGAACTTGGCCAATTCAAAAGGTGCTTTGACATTGACTGTCATGATCTTGTCGTAGGTCCATTCCTGGGTTTCCACAACCGGTCCGTAAGCGGGGTTGGCTGCGGCATTGTTGACCAGAATATCAAGCCCGCCATAGTGTGCAACGGTTTGGTCGACAAGTGATTGACAAGTAGCTACATCACCGGCGTTTCCTGACAGCGCGAGGCATTCACCTTTAGCGTTGCGGATCATGTTGGCCACTTTATCAATTTCTTCCTGTTTGCGCGAATTAATAACAACTTTTGCGCCATGGGCAGCCAGGGTCAGTGCGATGGCTTCACCGATGCCTTTGCTGGCGCCTGTGATCAGCGCGACTTTGTTTTTCAGGTCTTTCATGGGTAGGTCTGTTGGTTCGAAAGCGGATACTCCGCGTTTGTCGATCAAGGGGCAGAAGCTAAAAATATCCAGAAGCAAGTACAATTGCTATACAATTTTTGAGAATGGTCGTACCTTGCTGTAGCATGAAAAAACAAAGAATGAAATGGACTACCGTTCTGTCTCTGGGACTCCTGACAGCAACAATGCTTGGGTGCGCGAAGAAGGACTCGACAAGAGAAGCAGAGCCTTCAACACTAAACTGGACGGCGATTGCCAATAAAATTGTCGAGCGAAGTAACCTACAGCCAGGTGAACAGGTCATCGTCGTTGCCCAACCGGGTCGATTCGACTCGCTGGTGACCGTACTGGCTCACGCGATTGCCAAAACAGGCGCCATCTACCTGGGTGCCATGAGTGTGGATACGCTCAATCAACCAGAGTCGTGGACAACGGATTTCATTAAAGCGGCGAAATTCAAGACAGTTACCGACTTGACGGCTCAATTTGGAGAGGTGGACCTCGGCATCATGCTTCCCGGTGCCAGCCCGGTCCATGCACCTTATGCCGCCCTTCAGGAAATGTTGAACATGGGTCATGGCCGAACGATCCATTTCCATTGGAGTGGTGCCTATGATATTCTGGGACAACCCAAAGAAATTGATGGCAAGATCGACGAGCTATACCAAATGGTTCTGTTGGATACTGACTACGACTCCCTGGCTAAGGTACAGGTTGCCTTTGACGCTGCTATTCGAATGGATGAGGTGCTGGTGACCACTCCGGCGGGCACAAGGTTGTCTTTTCGCGTAGGCGACCGTCCGGTAACCAAGCAAGACGGCAACGCATCGTTGACGAGGATGCAGGGTGCGAGAACACTCATTGATCGTGAGGTCGAACTTCCGGCCGGAGCGATTCGGGTTGCGCCGCTGGAAGAGACAGTAGAGGGAACGATCGCCTTCCCGGACGGGCTTTGGAATGGTCAGAAAGTTGAAGGCCTGGTGTTGACATTCTCGAAAGGAAAGGTGGTGAACATTGCCGCGAAGACAGGAGAGGAGTCGGTGAAAGCTGAACTGGATAATGCCGGCGATGCTGGATATTCTTTCAGGGAACTTGCTGTCGGCTTCAATCCCTTGTTGGCAATCCCGAAGGAGCATCCATTTATTCCCTATTATGGTTACGGTGCAGGTGTCGTGCGGCTTTCCCTCGGCGACAATACAGAGTTAGGAGGGAACGTAAAAGGTGGTTATGTGCGTTGGAATTTTTTCATTGACGCCACAGTCACCGTCGGAAATGAGATGTGGATCAAGGACGGAGTTAGCCTGAAGTAATCATATGATGAGAAACCTGACCTTTATTCTGGTCTGCCTGAATCTGGTATCGTTTGGGCAGAAGCGGACCAATGCACCCGAAGTCTATTATCCGGGCATTGACGCCGAGTGGAAAAAGAGGACGCCTGCTGAGGCGGGTATGAATGCGGAGAAGCTCAAGGAAGCCATTGCGTACTGCATCAGTCAGGAGTCTGCTAATCCCAGAAGCATGGAGCAGTCGCACTACCAGAGTTTTGGACGTGAGCCATTTGGTACGGGTATTGGTCCGTTCAAGGATCGAGGTGATGTGACTGGCATCATCGTACACAAGGGATACATCATCGCCGAATGGGGCGATCCTTTCCGTGTGGACATGACGCATAGTGTCACAAAGAGTTTTCTGTCAACCGTGATTGGGCTGGCCGTGGATAAGGGAATGATTCGGAATGTGAACGACTCCGTATGGAAGTATGTGCCACCAATACTTCCGTACAGTCCTATTATTAACAGCGACAAGGCGACGACTTTTGGTGAGCCGCAACTGTTAACGCTATTTGAAACAAAACACAACCGGAAGATTACGTGGGATCATTTACTACGACAGGTGAGCGACTGGGAGGGAACGCTGTGGGGCAAGCCGGAGTGGGCCGACCGTCCTGGACCCAAGCCTCAGGAATGGATCGAACGCCCCCGTGTAGAGCCGGGGTCAGCCTATGAATACAACGATGTTCGCGTAAATGTTCTCGCGCTAGCTGGCTTATCCGTTTGGCGCCGGCCATTGCCACAAGTACTGAAAGAGCACATCATGGATCCCATACAGGCCTCCAACACCTGGCGTTGGTATGGATATGAGAATTCTTACATCGTACTGGATGGTGAAATCGTGCAATCTGTCAGCGGTGGTGGCCACTGGGGCGGCGGCATGTTTATCAACGCCCGCGATATGGCACGCTTTGGCTACCTGACGCTGCGAAAGGGAAAATGGAAGGGCCAACAGATATTGTCCGAGGCATGGATCAAGATGGCGACTACGCCAACGCCTGCGCAGCCCACGTATGGATTCATGAATTACTTCCTCAATACTGACAAGAAACTATTGCCGTCAGCCCCAGCCTCTGCCTTTTATCATCTTGGCAATGGCACCAACATGGTATACGTGGATCAGGAGAATGATCTTGTGATTGTGGCGCGCTGGATTAACAACAATTCAATGAATGAGTTTGTAGGGAAGGTGCTTGCTGCAAGGAACTAGTTTCTCAGCGTACTTTGCATGCATTCCTTTGAGCCCTCCGCGTTAAAATGCATCTCAGATGACTAACGAAGAATTCCGGATTCATGCCCACCAGCTTGTCGATTGGATGGCCGATTACCTTGGATCCGTTGGTGAGTACCCTGTAAAGCCAGCCATTCATCCCGGAGATATCAAGAATCAATTGCCATTACACGCTCCCGAGTCAGGGGAGACCTTTGATAAAATCTTTTCCGATTTCAAGGACGTCATTGTACCGGGCATGACCCATTGGCAGCACCCGCAGTTCTATGCGTACTTTCCTTCAGGTTCCAGTGAGCCATCGATCCTTGGCGAAATGCTGGCTACAACAATGGGTGCTCAATGCATGATTTGGCTTACATCGCCGGCAGCGGAGGAGTTGGAGGACCGTATGATGGAATGGCTGCGAGAGTCCATCGGATTGCCTCAGGAATTCACAGGAGTGATCCAGGATAGCAGTTCTTCGTCAACCCTGGTAGCCATGCTCACGGCACGCGAATGGAAATCGAAGTTTGCTATCAACCAGTCGGGCTTTACAGGCAAGGAAAAGTACCGGGTATACACTTCGACGCAAGCCCATTCGTCTGTTGATAAGGATGTTCGCATCGCCGGTTTCGGTATCGACAACCTTGTCAAGATTGACGTTGACCATGATTATGCGATGGTTCCAGGAGCGCTGGAAGCTGCCATCACCTGGGATATTGAACACGGATTCACTCCGCTGTGTGTGGTTTCAACGATGGGCTCGACCAGTTCGACGGCCATCGACCCTATCGATGCCATCGGAACCTTGTGCCAGAAGTATGGCTGCTGGCATCACGTTGACGCTTCCTATGCGGGTAGTGCCTTGCTCTTGCCTGAACTTCGTCGGATGAGCAGGGGTGTAGAGCGTTGCGATAGCTTTGTCTTCAACCCGCATAAGTGGATGTTCACGAACTTCGACTGCTCGGCTTATTTCGTCAAGGACAAGCAGGCTTTGATTAGCACCTTCAGCATTATGCCTGAATATCTGAAGACGCCGGAAGACAAGCTTGTCAATAACTATCGTGATTGGGGTATTCCGTTAGGACGGAGATTCCGTGCCCTCAAGTTGTGGTTTGTGATCCGGAGCTACGGCATAGAAGGCATACGGCAACGGCTGCGCGATCACATTGCATATGGACAATGGGTTAAAGAGCAGGTTGAGACCACTCCGGGATTTGAGCTTATGGCCCCGGTGCCGCTGAATCTTGTCTGTTTCCGGATTCATCCTGTCGGTGTGGATGATGAAGCAAAGCTTGATTTGCTGAATGCGGCGCTTATTCAGAGACTGAATGCCAGCGGAAAAATCCTGCTAACGCAGACAAAACTTAACAACAAGTTTGTTATCCGTTTTGTCGCCGGTCAAACGCATGCAACCCTTGATACAGTGAAGGCAGGGTGGGAACTCGTGAAGGAGTTTGCACAGCAGACCTAGCTCTTTGTGATCTTTGCGCGGATTCCTCAGCGCACTTTGCGTTAGCATGCATTTTTACGCAAGCCCACAGGTGAGTTTGAAAGATTCTGCCGTTTGTATACATTCGAAGGCTCAACAACCACCATCATTATGAAAAAGCGAATATCACTTCTATTCCTCGTATTGGCGGCCACGTTTATACTGGCTACCACCAACGAATCCTCCAGCCTACGGGATGGACTGACCAGTGGCTCGCCTGAAATAAAGTCCATTAGTGCGCTGGCTTTCGGACCTGATGGCATCCTGTTTGTCGGTGATTCTAAAAGCGCTACGGTATTTGCCATTGATACCAAAGACAATCAGAGTATAGAAAAGGCAACAGCGGTTGAGATAAAGAAATTAGACCAGAAGGTGGCAGCTGCGCTGGGCACCGAAGTTCAGAATATCACGTTTTTGGACCTTGCTGTAAACCCTGTCTCGAAGAAAGTTTACTTGGCCGTTCAACTGGGCGATGGCACTCCGGCACTGCTTACCATTGAAGGGGATAAGGTAGTAGCTGTTGACCTCAAGAATGTCAATTATTCATCCATTGCATTGGACAATGCTCCTGCTGAAGACGCCAAAGATCAGCGTGGCAGACCACTTCGGGTTGCTTCGATATCTGATCTTGGGTACTACAACGGGAAAGTGATGGTTAGCGGACTGTCCAATAAAGAATTCAGTTCTACGTTCCGGATGATTCCGTATCCATTTACCAAACAGCAAGACTGGGCATCGTTGGAGTTTTACCACGCGGCTCACAAGCAGTATGAGACCTTTTCGCCCATTCGCACATTTACCGTTTCTGAAGTCAACGGGAAAGTGAGCTTGATTGCCAGCTATACTTGCACGCCACTCGTCGTGTTTCCCCTGGAGGACCTGAAACCCGGCATGCATGTAAAGGGCAGAACCATCGCTGAAATGGGGAGCGGCAATTCTCCGGTAGACATGATTACCATGACAAAGGGAAGTGAGTCGTTCTTGTTAATGGCCAACTCCAGCAGACCCGTATTCAAAGTGAAGTACAAGAGCATTGAGGCGTTTCAGGGGAGCATTACAACACCGGTTGAAGAGAGTTTTGCGACTGCCGGGGTTGATTTTGTTTCGCTGCCTGTTGTAGGGGTGTTGCAACTCGAAAAACTCGACAACACGCAGTTCATCATGCTGCAGCGGAAAACCAATGGCGACCTTGACTTGTGGACGGCAGGGGAGCGGTACTTGTAACACAGAAAAATTTTAACTTGACGCCATGAAGGGAATCTTTCATGGCGTTTTCTATTTCTGCCTTCTTGCAGCGATTGTGTTAATTGTGGCTACGTTGTTCACGGGATGCAACCCTCACAAGGAAGCAAAACCCGTCACCATTGTCTGGAAGGATGATAAAGCTGTCGGGCTGATTATCAGAAAGGCCAATTCCACAAGAGAGGCGGCTGCTCGGTTGGAAGTAAGACGAGTCAAGGATAGGGATCAGACTGCCATACTTGGAGCATTCCAGTATAATGAAAGAGATATCACATTTACCCCGGTAGTTCCGTTTACGAGAGGCCTGAAGTATGAAGTCATTGAAGATGGGACCACTCTTGGCGTAGTTGAGATCCCCGCGAGCGAGGCTCCAGCGCCCCAGGTTCTGGCCATCTATCCAACTGCCGATACGGTCCCTGAAAATCTGCTGAAGGTGTACGTGCGCTTCTCTCAACCGATGATGGAAGGGCGATCGGCCAGCTATGTTCATTTGCTAAAAGATGGACGGGACACGATGAATGGAACGTTTCTCGACTTGCAACCTGAGTTGTGGAATGAAGAGGGCAACGTGCTCACGCTATGGCTTGACCCTGGCCGAATTAAACTCGACCTGATTCCCAACAAGACGCTGGGCAACCCATTGCAACGCAATGCACGCTACGACCTCGTGGTCGGCGCCGGATGGCGTAGCAAGGACGGCGTCGCTCTCACTACGGATGTAAGAAAAGGATTTTTTGTCGGAGACCGTGATGACTCGTCTCCAGATGTCAATCGGTGGCGTTTAGGATTACCTAATTCCGGCACACGTGAGCCTCTGCAAATTGACTTTGGTGAAACCCTTGATCGGATGTTAATACAGGATGCGCTTAGTATTCTGGATGCCAAAGGAAAGGCGGTTATGGGACAATCCGTGATTGTTGGTAACGACAACCGAGTTGAATTCACTCCTGATGATCAATGGAAGAGTGGAGAATATGTCCTGCGTGTTGAATCCAGATTAGAGGATCTGGCGGGGAATAATCTCAACCGGTTATTTGAGACGGACTTGAGCAAAACGGGCAGGAAGAAAGAGAGTAAGGGATCATATGAGTTGAAATTTTCAGTTCTTCTGCGTGATTGAAGTACTTCATTCGTGTTCATTCGTGCAATTCGTGGCAGAAAAATGAATTGCCACGGATGACACGAATGAACACGAATAATTGAACTAGTACTTTGCGGGCTCTCCCTTTTTGGGAGTTGTTTTGATGATAAACTGACGTATATCCTCATTGGCTGTCACCAGATCTTCCGCGCGCAGGTACATCATATGTCCACTGCGGTAGCCCTTGAAACTGAAGCGGTCTTTCATTTTCCCGCTGGGGTCGATCTGCCACATGGTGTATTTCGCATTGAAGTACTGTGTGGCGCCATCGTAGTAACCGCACTGGAACATCACGTTGAGGTAAGGGTTCTCCGCCATCGCCAGTCGCAGGTTTCGGCCGGTGTTGTCGTTGCTGCGGTCCCAGGGGTTGACGGGTCCGAACATGTTGTACTTGACATCGGTCTTGTATTTCAGAACCTCCCTCAAATAGTAGTTGATGGCCGGGGTGAAGGAGTGAAGCCAGGAGGTTAACTCGGCCGCATAGTCCGGATTGCTGCCGGCCTCCTTCATGTCGATGCCTTTGTACCGGGAATCGAGCCGGCCGATGGTATAGCCACCTTTCTCCCGGAGCAGTTCCTTCCAGAAGTACTGGGCAGGTACATCAAGGTTGTGCTGCAAGATGACTTTCTCCGAGATGCCCGAGTACCGTGCCATTTTTGCCGCAAGGTCCTTTTTCCTGGCCTCATCAATAAAGCCACCACGGGCCATTCCGGGAATCAGCTCATTGAGTGTGAATTCCTCCACTTCCGGAAGCAAAGCGGTGAGATCTTTTGCCTGCAGATCGGAGGGAAGCATCTTGTGATACCAAGCGGCCGCGGTGAAGTAGGGAACGTTGAGCGCTGCTTCCACCGGACCACCCCGCTCTATGCCAAGGTCAGTGGGCGAAACGAGGATGACGCCATTGAGGTACATCCAGTGCGCATTCTGCAGTTCGAGGGCAAGCCCTGCAACACGCGTGGTTCCATAGCTTTCGCCAATCAAATATTTTGCAGAAGTCCACCGACCTTTGCGCGACACAAAGTTGGTCAGCCATTCGCCCAGGTACTTGATATCCGCATTGACACCAAAGAACTTCTCTTTGGGTGTATCCTTGATGAGAATCCTGGAATAGCCGGTGTTGACGGGATTGACGTAAACGATATCCGCAACATCGAGGATCGAGTAGGGGTTTTCTTTGATGCCATAAGGCTGCACGGGGTAGCCTTCACTGTCGATTTCCAGTATGCGCGGGCCGGTATAGGCGATATGCATCCATACTGATGCCGAGCCCGGACCACCGTTGAAAGAAATCACCAGCGGACGGGAGGACTTATTGGTAATATCGGTGCGTTCGTAGTAGGTGAACTCAAGGGCAGCAATGGCCTTGCCGTCCTCATCCCAAACCGGTTGGGTCCCGGTGACAACCGTGTACGGAAAGCGCTTACCCTTGACGGTCACTTCACCACTGGTGGTGATTGTTGAGTCGGCGGGAAGTTTTCGGGTCTTTTGGGAAAAGGAGGGGGTCGCAACAATGACCAGGAGCAGCAAGATGGATAGAATTGGTTTCATAAGATATTTTGTTTTCAGATCGAATTAGACAATTTGGAAATTTGAAGATTTGAAAATGAGTACTTCCTTAATTGATATGTGCAGGCAATCCAGAGACATCCATTTTCAAATTTTCAAATTGATTAATTTTCAAATTAAGAGAACGGTTTGTCAATGGCGGGACTCGGTTCACTAAACCATTTCACACCCTCTTCTGTCATGTAGGCACAGTCTTCGAGGCGGATGCCGAATTCGCCGTAAATAGAAACTGTTGGCTCGATGCTGAAGCACATGCCTGGCTGGAGTGGGGTTTTGTTTCCAAGTACCATGTTGCCCCATTCGTGGCCATCCATGCCGATGCCATGACCCGTGCGATGAGGGAGACCTGGAACCTTGTATCCGGGTCCAAAGCCCGCATCCGTGATGACCTTGCGCGAGGCGATATCGACATTCTCGCAGGGATCTCCGAGCTTAGCGGCGGCAAAGCCGGCTGCTTGTGATGCCTTTTCAAGATCCCAGATTTCACGCTGGCGTTTGGTAGGCTCACCGAAGACAATCGTCCGTGTAATGTCGGAGGCGTAGCCGTGCACACTGCATCCTCCGTCAAAGAGCACGACATCGCCTGGTTGAAGTTTTTGTGGGGTGCTGCTGCCGTGGGGGAAGGCAGACGCTGCACCAAAAGACGCAAAGGCTCCACCACGTGCGCCCAGGCGTCGGTGGGCGTCTGCGATGATGCCCGAGAAGTCCCCGGGCGACATGCCTTCTTTCAACTGAGTAACTGCTGCCCGGTAGGCGGCAATGGTGATGTCATTGGCTTTCTGCATCAGTGCAAGTTCCGCTGGACTCTTGAACATCCGGCAGTTGATGGTTACCGGGTCAGCGCTTTGATAGTCGAGGGTGCCGGCTTCCTTGCGGATGCCATCGTAAAGAAAAAATCGAACGCGCTCCTCCATGCCGATGCGGCCTGTGCGGATACCGAGGTCGGCGAAAATACCAGCGACCAGTTTATACGGACTTTCGTGTTCCTCCCACACACGCACATCTTCACCGATGGTCATGAGTTCCCGGACACGCTCTTCTTCAAAGTGTGGGCTGACGTATTTGATGTCGCCCTTGGCAGGGATGATTACCGCCATCATGCGCTCGCTGGTACCCCATCGAATGCCCGTGAAGTAGTCCATGCTGGTGCCGCCATCGAGGAAGATTGCGTCGATCTTGTTTTCGGTCATGAGCCGTTGGGCTTTCTCAATGCGGTTCATCCGTTCTTCGACTGTGATAGGCTTCACCCCATCCATCATGGACTTCAGCCCGTCGAGGGGTGATGATTCGGCCTCCTTGGCAGCCGGGTCAGTACAGTTGGAGAGACCAGACAAAACAGTCGCCGAACCAGCGGTGACGGCCGTGGTACGTATAAAGTCACGTCGCTTCATGGGTTTAGGTTTTGTGAAATTTACCAAAACTAGTGGTTAGGCCGTCCGAACTGGCAGCCATTTATATGGATGGTGAATGGTGGTTGCCACTGATTGCACAGATTATCACAGATTATGCCCGGAAGGAAAGTTTGTGAAGAATTTCGGGAATTTTCAACTACTTTAAGAGACCTAATTCTCCAAACCATGAAACGAATTCTACTTCTCCTTACTTCGATGTCGATTGCCCTGACGGGGTGGTCGCAAGGGTTTACGATGGCTGCTGTTAAGAGCGCGCCGTTTCCCAATGAACTTACCGCCTCCTCACAGGGCTCTAAGATCGCCTGGGCTTTCAATGAAGAGGGTAAGCGTAATGTGTACGTTGCGGAAGGACCTGACTTCAAACCCCGGAAACTCACGAACTACAATACCGACGACGGACAAGAGATCACAAGCCTGAGCATTTCCAATGACGGTAAGTGGGTGGTGTTCGTCCGTGGCGGCGATCATGGATCCAACTGGGAAGACGGTCTGCCGGTTAATCCATCATTTACAACAGCACCCTATAAAGTCCAGGTAATCAGCATTCCATTTGTTGGCGGGGAAGCAAAATCGCTGGCTGAAGGCGATGCGCCCGTGATCACACCAAAGGGAACCGAAGTGACGTTTGTCAAAGGCAATCAGTTGTGGACGGTGCCTGTCGACGGGTCAGCTTCAGCGAAGAATCTTTTTACCACCCGGGGCTCCGTCAACTCATTTGAGTGGTCAGTCGATGGTTCACGTCTCGTATTTTCCGTTGGCCGCGGCGATCACTCGTTTGTGGGCGTTTATACCAATGCCGGGACATCCATACAGTGGATCGCTCCGAACTTCAACCATGATACGTCGCCCCGGTGGTCGCCCGATGGCACGCGTGTCACTTTCATTCGCACACCAGGCAACGGCGGGTCCCCGGATTCTGTGCTCAGTCGTCGTCATCGCCCCTGGTCGGTGTGGATGGCAGATGTGAAAACGGGGAAGGCCACTCAACTTTGGAAGGCTCCAACAACCTTGCGGGGTTCGTACCCAACCACGCAAGGCACCACCAACCTGAATTGGGCAGCCGGTGAGCGCATCACATTCCTCTCATACCACGATGGCTGGCCTCACTTGTATTCGATTTCATCACACGGCGGAACTCCTTTGTTGCTGACTCCCGGCAACTTTATGGCAGAGTATATTAAACTCAGCGCCGATGGCAAGTGGTTGCTTTTTTGTGCCAACACGGGACCCGACCCACTTGATCTTGACCGCCGCCACGTTGTGCGCGTGCCTGTCGATAAAGCTGCGATGGAGGTGCTGACTCCTGGTGCAGGTCTTGAGTGGACACCCGTAACCACAGGTGATGGATCTTCCATTGCCTACATCAGTGCTACCGCACAACGACCGCCATTGCCGACGGTGATGAACGCAACATCCAAACAGATAAAAATCATTGGGCAAGACCTGGTGCCTGCTGGATTTCCCGAAAAGAGTTTGGTGACGCCCAAGAAAGTCACTTTCAAGTCTTCCGATGGGGTCCTCGTGCATGCTGACTTATTTGAGCCAGTTGGGGGCGCTGCAAAGAAGCCGGCCATCATATACATCCACGGTGGCCCGCCGCGCCAGATGCTGTTGGGCTGGCACTATTCTGACTATTACTCCAATGCATACGCTTCAAATCAGTATCTCGCTAACCTGGGGTTTGTTGTATTGTCGGTCAACTATCGGCTGGGGATTGGCTACGGTTTTGATTTCCATCAACCACCGAATGCAGGCACCAACGGGGCATCGGAATACTTGGACATCAAAGCGGCGGGTGAGTGGCTCGCACAACAAGCGAATGTCGATGCATCGAGGATTGGCACCTATGGTGGGTCTTACGGGGGTTACCTGGTTGCCCTGGCGCTTGGCAAGGATTCCAAACTATTTGCGGCTGGGGTAGACATCCACGGTGTGCATGACAGGACCATCGAGCGTACCCGCAACCTCATGGCACCTGATCGCTACGAACGCGCGCCCGATGCCGACAAAGCCTTGCAAGTTGGATGGGCATCGTCACCAACCGCTTACGTTAGCACGTGGACTTCACCCGTGTTGATGATTCATGGTGATGACGATCGGAACGTTCGCTTCAGCCAAAGCACGGACCTTGTCAGGCGACTCGACAAAAAAGGAGTGGAGGTTGAGACATTGGTCGTAGTTGACGATACACACCACTGGATGAAGCATAGCAACGCGATTTTGGTGTATGGCGCTACAGCCGACTACTTTGTGAAGAAACTGATGAAGAAGTGATGGCTGAGAAGAAAATCAGTATTGTTGTCTCCAAGACGATTGGGAAGATTTCCGGGAAGGTCATTGAAGCAAAGAAACCTGAAGCTGTGTTGGTGCTGGCTCACGGCGCTGGAGCGGGGATGGATCATCCGTTCATGAAGAATCTTGCGGAAGAACTCGCATTGCATAGCGTTACGACGGTCCGCTTCAACTTTCCATACATGGAGAATAAGCGTGGCAGGCCCGATCCGCCAGTGGTGGCGACAAAGTCGGTGGAGGCTGTTGTACTGAAAGCGCAGTCATTATTTCCCAAATTGCCGGTCATTGCCGGTGGTAAGTCATTTGGTGGGAGAATGACCTCAACCTGGGCTTCTGCGGCTCAGCCAAATGGATTGAAGGGTATTGTTTTTTTTGGATTTCCCCTCCATGCCGCGGGTTCACCGTCCAATGATCGCGCTGAGCATCTGTATGCCATCAAACTTCCGTTGCTTTTCTTACAGGGAACAAAAGATGCTCTTGCTGATCTTGCGCTGCTCAAGCCTGTATGCAAGAAACTGAAATCTTCAACACTGGTGACTTTTGAAAAGGCTGATCACAGTTTCAAAGCCGGGAAGGAGAACCTGATACCTAAATTGGCAGCGGTGACGGCGAAATGGGTTGGATCAATTTGAAAATTTGAAAATGAAGTCGGGAGTTTGCTTTGGTTTTTGGTCCATTTGGATTCTCGCCGCCTGCTCCCCTTCGGGTGAAATGAATTCCGACGAGCGGGAGATCCGCCTCGTCCGTGAAGCCAGCAATGCCGCCATTGCCGCGCATGACACGACCGCCATGGGGAATACGCTATCGGTCGATTACAATGTGGTGACTTCCAGAAACGCTGTCTCAGTCGGCCGGTCTGCAATGCTCCAAAGATTTGCGACCGACGCGACTGATGTAATCTACATCAGGACACCCGATGTCATTCGTGTTTTTCCTGAATGGAAGATGGCCAGTGAAACAGGAACCTGGGTCGGTCGATGGAATGATGGAAGTGACGCCATTGAGCTTTCCGGAACCTACTATGCCAAGTGGCACAAGGTCGATGGGCAGTGGGTGATACGCGCTGAAATCTTTACTCCGCTGCACTGCGAGGGTGGACCTTTTTGTGACCGATCGCCAATATAATTTGAGAATTTGAAAATTAGACAATTTGAAAATGGATTATCGATTTCCCAGTCAACCATGTCCGCTTATTTTCAAATTTTCAAATTGATCTGACTTCCGCTTCGGCTTCGATTTCCACAAGGTAGTTACTTCCAATCAACTCCGCCTTCACCATCGTATTCGCCGGCTGAATCTCTTTGAACCGTTCCCCATGAGCGCGTGCAATGGCCTCCCAGTCGGATACATTCTTAATATAGATCCTTGTCTTCACCACATCCTCCAGACGCCCGCCGAGGGATTGAATAGCACCTTCAATCTTGTCAATTATGAAATGGGTTTGTGCTGCGGGGTCTGAGCCGCCGATGTCGAGTACGCCATGGGTGGCGGTGGTTCCGGAGACGAGTATCCGGTTGCCTTTGCGCACAGCCCGACTGTAACCGGCGAGGTCCTCCCACACGGTGCCACTCAACGCTTTCGAACGACCGTCACTGCCTTCGCGAACAGGAAATGGCGCGGGCATCGTTTCCACATGATGACTGAGATCACCCGAGGCGGTAAGGAACGGTGGTTTCCTGTATTCATCGCCACAGTCACCATGAATCAGTTTCAGGTTCTCAATCGCAGATTTGATCCCCAGCTTATCAGCAGCCTTGAGCTGCAGCCGGAATAGAGAGAGCGTGTCGGTTACATGCTGGCTGATGCCCAGTCGAGCGCCGACGATCACGGCGGCGACGGCAGGTTGATCTAGGATATACCGCGAGGCAACGCTGGCAACGGATGTCTTATGCGCTACTGCGATATCCTTGAGGACGGAGAGTAATTGCTGAAAGGAGGTCCATCCTCCGGATGCGTCAATGAAGCGTTTGTACTTCATCTCTGACCATGTGGCCAGCGAGGTAGCAACGGGCTCTGACTTGTTCAACCATTTCTCGGATAGGAATCCTCCGGCCAGTGTCCCGAAGGCAAGCAACTGGACATTATAATCCTTGCATAATTTCGTCATGGCTCCGGCAGCCCGCTGGTCGAGAAGGGAATAGCATACCTGGTTCGAGACTATCGGAATGCCACTGGTCAATGCAATCCGAAGATGCGCAGTATCAAAGTTGGTGAGCCCTAGATTCCCGATGAGCCCTTCCTTGCGCAGCTCTGTGAGGTAAAACAATCCATCGAGCCACCGCGGGTCGGCATAATTCCAGGCGTGGAACTGCATGAGATCGATCCGTTCCGTCTGCAGGCGCTTCATCGCACGCTCCACAGCTTCACGCACCATGGGTCTTGTTACCGGACCAGGCACTGGCACCCACTTGGTAAGCATTTGAGCCGGCGCCTTGGCAAACTGCCGGGCAAACGTCCCCGCAATGACTTCCGCCGATCCATAGTGATCAGCCATATCAAAGGTGGTCAGCCCCGCAACGGCATAGTCGCCCATCGCAGGCGCTGTGGAGACGGGATCAAGTGTGCGGCCGTCACGCTCCATGTCCGCCACCTGCCATAGACCGGTGATGACGCGTGAGATATTCAGGTCCGGAGCAAGGTCAATGCGTTCGGTGTTCATGATGCGGTAAAGTTACTCCGGTGGAAGTTTGGAAAACAATGCGTGCTCGTCAATCCCTTGTGCGCGAAGTCTTCTTCTTTCTGTGAAGTAAAGCAGCGACGCTGCCGTCATTACTATCAACCACACGGGCGTGGAGTGAAAGTACCAGGCTTCCATCGGGGTTGACAGATCTTTGATGACGTGTATGACGAGAAAGCCAGACAGGATGAACACACCAGACCACCCCAAAACACGTTGGACACGACGTGAACAAACAACACGAATGTCCGCGGCCAATATAGGATTGCGCCGCGGTAGTGTGAGCACAGCCAGGCACATGAAAAGAAAATTCACCAGCATGCTCGTCACCAGAATGTCGATGCCCAGGAAAAAGTCGCCGGCAAAATGACTACCCAGGATACCCAGCGTAGCCATGCATCCGCTGATCACGAGAGCAACGTGCGGCGTTTTGAATTGCGTATGCACGCGGGTGACCTGTTTGGGAAAGATCCCATCTTCGGCCCAGGCAAACATGAGACGCGAAACGGACAGCAACATGGCGGGAAGATCGTTGGTCAGCGCCACAGCCGCACCAGCCATGATGGCAACGGTCCAGCCCGGGCTCAGCAGCACCGACATGAGTCCCGAGGCTGTAACGTCCGACTTCATCGCCTCCTGTGCGACGTATTGCCAAGGGATGGCATGGTATACAGCGCCGGAGAAAAGGATGTAGAACGTACCCACCGTTCCAACGGCTAGTGCAATGGCGATGGGAAGATTGCGACTTGGATTCTTGGCTTCGCCGCCAGCCTGGGCGATACTGTCAAAGCCAATGAAGCTTGAGAACAGGATAGCAGCGGCAGAAAGAAACACAACGGGATCGAAGGTGGAGACAACATCGGGAATGCTCATCATCTCTTTTGTGGCGAGGGCAGTGGCGAAGGCTTCTGGTCCTGTGGAGAATCCGACGACGATCACGATGAGGCCAAGCCCGAACATCAGATACATCAAGGGAATCAGCGTCCGTTCATAAAGCTTTACGCCCAGTATGTTTACCCAAACAAAAAACCATAGCACGGCAAGTGATGCTGTAACGCGTACGCCTCCTTGCTCAAGCAGAGCGGCCACGGTTGGGTAATCCAATGCCGCGGCGATATCCCTGACAAACGGGATGATTACATAGGACACGACACCGATGGCGATGGAAAGTCCGAACCACTGAGAGAAGCTAGCGACAAAGCCCAGATATGGGTGGAGCCCGCGACTCGCGTAGATGTAGCTGCCGCCGGCACGGGGCATGGCCGAAGCGAGTATGGCATAGGCAAAGGCGGCGAGGACGGCAGGGAGTGCGGCCAATAGGAAGGCAGGAATTACGTAAGGTCCAATACCGGGAACGTTCCGCTGGATCATGAACGGGACGACATAAATGGAAGCGCCGAGCATGGAGCAGATTCCTGTGGCCGTGAGACCAGTGAGGCTCAGTTGTCGCGCGAGTCCCGTTTCCAGTTGTTGATTTCTTCCGGAATCCATCGGTGCCAAGATGGGAAAAAAAGAGTACGGGTCGTTGTCCACCGGCAGAATTCTGGAAGTGCGGCTGTTGGCAGAATAAACTGCTATATTTGGCCGACCATTTCAGGGGATTCACGAACGATGATTACGATCTACAAGGAGAAGCGGGAGGAAGGCTATGAGTGGGTAGATGTCATCAATCCCACCAACGCCGAATTGACAGAGATTGCGTCGAAGTATGGCCTTCATGCTGCCCTTGTCGAAGACTGCCTCCAGCCCGACCACCTTCCGAAGCTTGAAGCGGTAGGCGACAGTCATTTTATTGTCCTGCGTACATTCAATTTGTCTGCTGATAAGGACGCCGACACCATCCAGGAGGTTACCGACAAGATTGCCATCTTCCTGGGAAACACCTTCATTGTGTCCATTCACAGGCCAACGTTTGAGTTCCTTTCTCAAATCAAGAGCAAGTATGTTGATACGGGAAAATGCGCAACCCCATACCATGTACTTTTCAGAATCTTTTCTCATATCGTTTCCACTTATGACGCACCGCTTGCAGAGTTGGTCAGGGAGATTGACTTGTATGAGCCAAAGATCTTCCTCCAGACGAAGACGCCTGACTTGCTGAAAGATCTCTATTACATGAAGCGCAGGGCGACCGTGATTGATAATATCATTGATTTGTCAAAGTCGGTCCATAAAAATCTCAATGGAAAGATTTCCACGCATAGCTACAGTCATTTAAAAGATGAGTTTATCAGACTTCAGACAACGACAGAACAGGTTGTTGACAATGTCGGTAACCTGCTGAATATTTATATTTCACTCTCCGCGCAACGGACGGGTGAGGTTATGCGGGTGCTGACCATATTTTCTGTCTTTTTTATGCCCTTGACGTTCATTGTGGGTATCTACGGAATGAACTTCCACACCATGCCGGAGTTCCAGTGGCCTTTCGGTTATGAGATTGTTTGGGCTGTCATGATTGTGGTAACCGTGGCCATCTACTTCTGGTTTCACAGAAAGAGATGGATGTAGGTCAGTGGACGGATATGGTATGAATGATGGGACAGGCCCTTGCATCGTCTATAGACACCCGAAGCTTTTTTGATTTTATTTCGCCTGTAGCCAATATCCGCTTGTAACCTATTGTAGTTCCCGTACGCAATGTATCCCACCGGTTGTTTACCCACGCCGTTACACTGAAGCGTCGAACGCGTTGGCCAAGGGTGATATATTCCTGAAGGCTAACATATTTAATCACTTTCTCTTCGTCCCAATGGAGTTCAACGGTTCCCGAATGGTTGTCATCATCGGTTGTCCAGTAGCTGTCCGGATTTCCATCGGCAACATTGGGTGCGCCGTAAAGTGCTGAAGACCCTCGAACGGTTTGTGACACAACCTGCGCACTCCGGGCATGATCATGTGCAAAAGACTGGTCTATGAGTTCACGGAATCCGCGCAGTGATGCAATATCGTTTTCATGCAATAACCCCCGTCGATCGGGCGGAACATTCAGTAGTAGGGTTGATCCACGACCGACGGAGGTGAGATAAATATTGAACAGCTTCTGCGGCGATTTGACCAGAGAATCTTCGCGCTGATGATAGAACCACCCGGGTCTTATGGAAACATCGACCTCGGCCGGTATCCAATGTGTTCCTTCTTCCGAGCCACTGTTCAACAAACTTTCAATACCCGCTTTACCTGCATACAAAGTATCGGGTGAGATCATATTCCAGTTTGTCTCCCCGGCAATACCTTTCTCGTTGCCGACCCAGCGAACACCAGGGCCGGCGTCACTGAAAAAGATAACCGAGGGCTCCAGGCTCGTCACTTGATTTAAGGTGGCTGGCCAATCGTAGTAAGTAGCACCATTGATGGATCGCTTTTCGCGTGCCCCTCCATAGTATCCATCTCCACCATTGGCGCCATCGAACCACATCTCGAAAATGGGGCCATAGTGAGTGAACAATTCAACAAGCTGGTTGCGGTAGTAGTCCAGGTAGGCCCGCGTACCATAATCTTTGTGATTACGGTCCCATGGTGATACGTAGATCCCAAACTTCAGTCCGTACTTCTTACACGCTTCAGCAACTGCTTGTACGACATCTCCAGTTCCCTTCCGCCACGGGCTATTCTTGACGGAATGCTCCGTAAAAGCACTGGGCCAGAGACAGAAGCCATCATGATGTTTACACGTTAGGATCACGCCGCGGAAACCAGTTTCGGAAAACGTTCTTACCCATTGATCAGCATCGAAGGCCGATGGCTGGAATTGTTCAGGTAACTCATCACCGTATCCCCATTCTTTGTCCGTAAAACTATTCAGGCTGAAGTGCACAAATGCATTCATCTCCATGGCGTGCCAGGCCAGTTGAGTGGGCGAAGGCAGGGGAAAAACCGGTTCTGGCGGAGCAACAGGCTTCGTTGAACACGAGAGTAATAAGGTCACCAGAAGGAGGAACCAATTCTTCACAGGGCAAGTTAATGAGATTGCCATTTATCGGGAAAGAGGAAACCAGTACCTTGTGCATCATGAATACAACGACGAACCAATATGAGTTTAAGTCCTCGCTCGACATGCAGGAAAAACTGGCCGGACACGGTACCCGGAAGTCGTTTTCCGAAGGTGACGTCATTCTGGATGAGCAGATGCGCATCAGGGCGATTCCCATTGTTATCAAGGGCAGTGTGCGTGTGATACGCCGTGATGAGGATGGTCGTGAGATACTCTTGTATTATATCCGCTCCGGCGAAAGCTGCATCATGTCGTTCCTGGGGGGCATTCACAATGACACCAGCAAAGTAATTGCCGTAGCTGAAGAAGATACTGATATCCTGTTTATTCCGATTGACAAGGTTACGATGTTGATTAAAGAGAACCCCGAATGGCTGGACTATATCTTCCGGCTTTATCACAAACGGTTTGAAGAACTCCTCGACGTGGTGAATGCCGTAACCTTCAAGCGGGTAGACGAACGCTTGCTGGATTTTATCAGGAAAAAGAGCGAGATCACCCACAGCAAAACACTGCTCGTTACCCACGAACAGCTTGCCAATGAGCTTGGCACGGCTCGTGTGGTGGTTTCCAGGCTACTCAAGCGGATGGAGGAAGAAGGACTGGTGCAATTGGGACGAAATAAAATTACCCTTGTGTAACATAGGTTGCGGAGGAACCACGGGGTCGTTGGTTATGTTTACAGTGTAATCAAACCAACCTCACCACCTTATGAAAGCCAATATGGGTTCTGTTGACAAGGTCGTCCGCATTCTGGCGGCTGTCGTCATTGTGGCACTGTATTTCGGAAACATGATTTCCGGAACCGTAGCCATCATTCTTCTGGTTTTTGCCGGAATTTTTATTGCCACCAGCATGATCAGTTTCTGCCCACTTTATTTTCCTTTTGGCATCTCCACACGTCCGAAGGAGACAAAGCAGAATTAATTTGTGCCATGTAACAAAAGTAGCGGTGCATGGAAGTGCGCCGCTTTACTTTTGTACCGGAAATAAGCAATACGCCTATGATTATTCATCAATTTGAAGACAAAAACCTGGCCCACTATTCCTATGCGATTGTCAGCAAAGGACAGATGGCCGTTGTAGATCCTGCGCGCGACCCCCAGCCGTACTATGACTTTGCCAGAAGCCAGGAGGCGAAGATCATCGCTGTGATCGAAACGCATCCGCACGCTGATTTTATCAGCAGCCATCTGGAAATTCACAAAACAACAGGCGCGACCATTTATGTCAGTAAACTGTTGGGTGCCGAATATCCACACCAGACGTTTGATGAAGGTGAGGCGATCGTCCTGGGAGGCATTGCATTGAAAGCACTAAATACCCCAGGGCACTCGCCAGACAGTATCAGCATCGTGCTGCTCGATGACGCCGGTCAAGAGCATGCCGTATTTACGGGCGACACCTTGTTCATCGGCGACTGCGGTCGTCCAGATCTTCGCGAAAGTGCCGGTGCGATCACCGCGGCCCGTGAAGACCTCGCCCGCCAGATGTATCACTCACTGCGCAACAAGCTGATGAAACTTCAGGACAAGGTTCTTGTGTACCCGGCCCATGGGGCTGGAAGTCTCTGTGGGAAAGGACTCAGCAAGCAGAACGTAAGTACTATTGGCGCGGAAAAAATGGGCAACTGGAGTCTGGCCACGATGACAGAGGCGCAGTTTGTCAAGGACCTCCTGGCTGACCAGCCATTTGTGCCCAAATACTTTCCGTATGCTGTAGGTATCAATAAGCGTGGTGCCGAGAATTTTAGAGATAGTGTTTCGCGTGTTAAGAGGGCAGAGGCTCCCGAAGCTACGGACATTACCGTTATCGATACCCGGCCGGAGCGCTTGTTCAAGAAAAGTCATAGGAAGGGCGCAATCAACCTGATGCGTGATACCAAGTTTGAAACATGGCTGGGAAGCATTGTGAATCCCGGAGAGCCTTTTTACCTCGTAACCGAAAGCGAAGAAGCACTGACAGAGCTTGTCGAGCGTATTGCGCGGGTAGGCTATGAGTCGCAAATCGCCGGGGCATCCGTAGTGTCTTCAGCAGGTCCTGCCGAGATGAATGTGTTTGACCATGAGCTTCTTCGTAAAGCAGAGCATGCTTTCACGATCGTGGATATTAGAAATGCTTCGGAGGTGAAGGTGGCAAAGATATTTGAACACGCCATTCACATTCCCTTATATGAGCTGCGTGAACGCGTTGGAGAGATTCCTACCGACAAGCCGGTGGTTGTGCATTGCGCCGGAGGTTACCGCAGCGCGGCAGGCAGTACGATCGTGCGGTCGGCATTGCACGGCAGCGTTCCTGTGTTTGACCTCAGTGAGGCTGTCAAAACCTTCCAGGAATAATGGAATTCATACTGAAAAACAAAGTCACCGTGCTGGGTGTTCTGGCAGGGGCTATAGGTGGTTACCTATACTATCACTTTATCGGCTGTACATCGGGCACGTGCCCCATCACATCGCAGCCCGTCAACAGTACGTTGTACGGCGCCATGATGGGTTGGCTCCTGTTCAGCTCTTTCAAAAAGGAAAACAAAGCAGACAAAACAACAAATAATCAATCAACCGATGAGCAAAAGTAAAACAATCGTCGACGTGCGTACCCGCGGAGAATACATGGGTGGCCACGTCCCCGGAAGTATCAATATTCCCTTGCAAGAGATTATGCAACGTCTGGACGAAGTGAAGCAACTGCCTCAGCCCCTCGTTCTCTGCTGCGCCAGTGGTAACCGTAGTGGCCAGGCTACTTCATTTCTAAAAGGACAGGGAATCAACTGTGAGAATGGAGGGTCGTGGATGAATGTGGGGTAGTTGACGGCTTGCCCCGGCCGAGCGTCGGGGTGAGCAGTGAACGGTAAACTGTAAACAGTATCCAGCAACCAACAAATGATCCAATTCATCTCCAATCTCCTCGGTCTTGGACCGAAAGTAAATTATCGCGAACTCGTCTCCGGCGGCGCCACCATCGTGGATGTACGCACGAAGGGAGAGTATCAGTCCGGCCATGTGAAGGGCTCTGTTAATATTCCATTGCAGAGCATTCAGAGCCAGTTCAGCCGCATTCCCAAAAACAAGCCGGTCATCACCTGCTGTGCATCGGGCATGCGCAGTGGCCAGGCAAAAGGTTTTCTCAAGAGCCAGGGATATACAGACGTGTATAATGGTGGTGGGTGGATGAGCCTGGAGAACAAACTTAGGAAGTAGCAGTCTCGCCACTTTTACATTTTGCATTCAACATTTCACATTTTTCGTTTCCGTGTGTTCATGGAAATGAATGTAAAATGAAGAATGGCCAATGTAGAATGTAGAAGTAGGGGCACCACAGGGGAAAGAGGGCCCTTCACTTTTACATTTTGCATTCAACATTTTACATTATTCGGTTCTGTTACGTTCATGGGAAATGAATGTAAAATGCAGAATGGCCAATATAAAATGCAAAAGTAGGCGTACCATCTGCGTTTCGTATCTTCGTCCATGGGCTACCGGTATCTCGTGTTCATTGCACTGTCGGGTGTATTTACCCAATGTGCACGGGAGGTAACCATCAAGTCCTTTCCTGACAAGGAGATCATTCCTTCCTCACCCTCACACACCATCGACCTCCCGGGCGAACTGCCGACTGTTCGTGTATTGTATCTCGGTTGTGGTCACCTGATCATCGAGCACCAGGGCGACGTGATAGCGACAGATCCGTTCTTCTCTATTCAGCCCTTGTCTGCTAAGAATATCCAAACCAGTCGCGAAGATTATACTCGCTATTTGTCCATGGTAAAAGCGAGTGGCATAGCTTTAAAGCAAGTCTCTTCCGTTTGGATTGGGCACATGCATTATGACCACGCAATGGACTTGCCGTTTCTCCTCCGTGAAGATGTATTTGCTCCAGGTGTAAAGATTTATGGCAACGCCAATGGGAGTGACATTTTTCAACATTTTGTTCAACCAGAGCAGTTTGTTCTGATTGTCCCAGGATCGCAAAATACCGGGACATCGATTAAGGCAACATCATCCATTCGGATAACGCCCATTCTTTCAGAGCATGCCCCTCATGTCAAATTCTGGCCGATAACCATTCATGCGATGAAAGGCGAGGCTGACCGTGAATATTTTGAAAAGTCGTTCACTGGCCCCGAGTCTATCACCAGAAAAAAGGAGTGGAAGGAAGGGGATGTTTTCGCATTCCTGGTTGACTTTGTCAACGCCGATACGGTTTCGTTACGCATGTTCATTCAGACTTCGGCAAGCCAGTTTCCCGTAGGCCTGCCGTCGAGTGCGTTGCTGAAAGAACGACCCGTGGATGTTGCTGTCCTGTGCCTTGCTTCAGCCAACAATGTCAAACCGTATCCTGTAGAAATTCTTAAGGCGTTGCAACCAAAGCAAACTGTATTTATCCATTGGGAAGATCCATTTGAGCGTGCGGAGTTTGGTAAGTACCGTCTCGTTCGACTGACCAACTTCAGGAAAATCGGCAAGCGGATGGCGGACGCAGAAATGCCCCTTGGGAAAGACAAGTATGTGATGCCGCAGCCCGGGACGCCAATGATATTCAAATAGGCTGGTTCACGGTAGTAGTTTCACAGAGGCACACAGAGGTCTCGCAGAGTTTCGCGGAGAAAAGTTTGGCATTTCTCTGTGTATCTCTGTGCTACCTCTGTGTAACTCTGTGAAATAACATTTCCACTTTCTGCCGTCACTCAGAATCACTTTTTACCAAACACAACCAGCGCCGGTTTCAATAAAAGGCATTACATTGTAGTAAAATCTGAAACATGAACAGATATCGTGAATACCAGGTAGGATGGGTAGTGATCATTGCAATGACCACGATGCTGATCTTACTCTCGTACTTGTTTCTGGCTCAAGTAGGGTCAAAGCCCATGGGCCTTGGCGGATTTCTGCTAGCGACGGGAATCCAGGGTGTGGTATTGGCATTGATGCACGGTATGCGCACAGTTGTTGGCGATGGCAAAGTAATTGTATCGTTTGGAATCGGTCTGATTAAACGATCCATACCTGGGGAACAGATCAAAGAAATTTCCATTGTCAAGAACCCCTGGTATTACGGTTGGGGGGTTCGGATGATTCCAAATGGGTGGCTTTATAACGTGAGTGGAAGCTCTGCTGTTGAACTTCAGCTACGCGAATCTAATCGCGTTGTCCGTATCGGTTCGAAGGATCCGAAAGGACTGGCGGAAGCGATAGGGCGCGTAATCGGTGAGCGGTGATCGGGTCGGGCTGCTAGGCCTTTTTTTTCTTTGGCTGGCAGAAGAAGCTTGACTTCTCCATCATGGTGTGAAGCATTTTACCGATTCTTCCGTAGCTGGCCAGAAGTTCCTCTGCTTCTTGTGCTGAGAGGTAGCCACAATCCGTGGCGGTTTCAATCCAATGCTGCGTCTCATATTGTTCACCGTCAGCGTCGGATAGTTTGCTTAGAAAGTGCTTTTCGTACTTCCTTTTTGCCCAGGTCTCTGCAATTTGAGCGCCAACGGATCTTGAGGATCTCCGAATTTGGTCGGTAAGCGAATACCTCTCCTCAACTGGAAATTCCTTTGAGAGAATGTAAATCTTGTGGGAGAGTCCTCGGGCAAGACGATAGACATCCAATTCTCTGAATGAAGCTACATGGGCCATAGTTGTCGAAAACCCAAAAGTAGATTCACTCTCCCGTTTGGCTACAATAAGTTGCGTACGGAAAACATGATAAAATTAACTACCCCGGTACCGTTTACCGTTCACTGTTCACTGTTTACCGTATACTGTTCACCGTTTACTGTTCACCGTTTACCGTTTACTGTTTACCGATCACCGATTCACCGCCCACCACTCACCTCCTGAAACACACCCCCTGCCACCTTCCTCAACTCTTCATACCGCAGATACAAATCCCTCCCCGGCCGCTGATCCGCCTGATCGAGTTGTTGCCGTAGATAATTGATCTGATCAATCAACATCGGCGTCTCGTAGATACCTTCTTTGGTATTGAGCACAGCCTCAACCTTGTTTAACTCCTTGTCCATCGCCACCTGCTGGTCAGTGGCTTTCCCAGCCGAGACTGCATCAGCGATTTCTTTGCGCTGCTTCTTGATTCTTGCAGCCACCCGCTTGGTGCTGTCCAACAACGTTGTCACTTCAAATGCCAACTGCTCCTGCGCTTTCATATCCTCCAATGAAATCTTCCCCTTCAACCGCGGATCGGCAAGGATGTTGAATTTCTGTGAAGAGACCTGCTGATCAACAGTGAGTCGCACCTCATACTCACCCGGGCTTACCCGATGGCCCCCGCGTTTGCTTCGGTTTGCATCACTGTCCCACGGGCCTTCATGGCTCATATCCCAACGGAAACGATTAGCGCCAGCATTCTTGGAAACATCTGCCCGCGCGTTGCGAGCAATAAAGTTGGTACCCATATCACGCGTATCACCTGTCGCCGGGCGGGGTGGAACGGCACTGGTGAACGACCGAATGACCCTTTGGCCGGAGAGTATCTCCAGTTTGATGTCACCGGCGGGCTTTGACTTCAGATAGTAATCAATGATCACCGACGGCGCGGGGAAGTTGGGGATGTCGTTGCGGCCTGTGCCCTGGTAACGAAAGCGGTACGTATCCAAGGGCTTGTACAAGTAGGCCACTGACTGCTTTGCTGAGGAGAGCTGATGAAGAGGTGTTATGTTGTCAAGCACCCAGAAGGAGCGACCCATCGTGGAGATCACCAGGTCGTTACGGTAAACTTTGATGTCCGTAATGGGCGTGATGGGCATATTCTGCTGGAATGACTGCCAGTTGGCGCCATCATCGATCGAGATGAACATGCCGTACTCTGTGCCGGCGTACAATACTCCTTCTGCTTTAGGGTCTTCACGCACCACACGTACAGGATAATCGGATGGAATTCCATTCGTGATCAGTTTCCAGGTCTTCCCGTAGTCGAGCGTCTTGAAGATGTATGGCTTCCAGTCGCCAAGCTGATAGCGCAGGGAGACAAAATAAGCTTTACCTTCCTTGTGCGCCGATGGCTCCACGCAGTCTATTCGTCCACCGCTGGGTAGTTCTTTTGGAGTAACATTACTCCATGACTTGCCGCCATCCTGCGTAACGTGCACTGGGCCATCGTTGGCGCCAACCCAGATCAATCCTGCCTTTAGCGACGATTCTTTGATGTCGTAGATGGTGCTATAGAATTCTTCACCCGTGATGTCGCGGGTGATCGGGCTGCCGGAGATTACTTGTTTCGAAGGTTCATTGGCCGTGAGATCTGGAGAGATCTTTTCCCAGGTCATCCCTTCGTCAGTCGTCTTATGTACGTACTGTGAAGTATGATAGATCACGCCGGGGTTGTGCGGTGAAACGTGAATGGGTGAAACGCGCTGGAAGCGGTAGGTGAGCTGATCGGGATCATGGCCGTACATATTGCCGCCACCGACAACGTAGACGCGTTCTTGTCCGGTGCTCTTGTCATAAACACTAAACCGCCCCTTGCAATTGGCATAGACAATATTGTGATCGCCGGGCTTGGGTACGGCGGGTCCCGTTTCGCATCCTCCGGTTGACATCAGGAAACTTGCAGGACCGTTTTGAGGATCAAAGGGGGGAAGGGAGGGAACACTTATGGTTGTTCCGTTGTCCTGCTGGCCGGCGTATAGCCAGTAAGGGTACTGGTCGTCGACATCAACCTGATACAGCTCGGCCGTAGGCTGGTTCAACTGCGATGACCAGGTCTTTCCACCATTGGTGGTAACGTTGGCTCCGCCGTCGTTCGACTGGATCATCATCGAAGTATCGCGTTTGTTGATCCACAGGTCGTGGTTGTCACCGTGAGGTACCGGCAGCGATTTCCAGGTCTTACCGGCGTCTGTCGACTTCCAGTAGCTGGTGCTCATCACAAAAAGAACATCAGCATTCAGTGGATTGGCTTCGATGTTGCAGTAGTAGAAAGGGCGGTCGGTAAGTTCTTTTTTGTCGACTACGTGCTTGAAAGATTCACCCTGATCATCGGAGCGGTAAACACCGCGCTCGCCTTTTGGGGCTTCAATCAATGCGTACAGTCTTTTGGGGTCCCCAGCAGAAACGGCGAGATCAATTTTACCAATCAATCCGGCAGGCAGTCCTTGCGTCAGTTTCTTCCAGGTAGTACCACCGTCTGTCGACTTGTAGATTCCACCGGCCTGCTTGCCACCGCTGATGATGGTCCAGGGCTTGCGCTCTGCACGCCACATCGTGGCATAAACGATGCTTGGATTACCAGGAGCGAATTCCAGATCGGCAGCCCCGATGGTATCCGATAGGTAGAGAACTTGCTCCCAGCTTTTGCCGCCGTTGTGCGTGCGGTACACACCGCGTTCTTTATTGGGATTGAACGGTTGTCCGATCGCAGCGACAAAAACTGTATCAGCGCGAGTAGGGTGTATCTCCACAGCCCCGATCTGCCCGACTTTCTCAAGCCCGATGTGTTTCCATGTTTTCCCAGCATCCGTCGATTTGTAAACCCCTTTGCCGATGATCACGTTGGATCGAATGCCATCCGAACCTGTTCCGACATAAACAATCTTTGGGTTGGGTTGAAATACATTGATGTCGCCGATGGATGGTGTTGAGAAGAATCCATCCGATACATTTCTCCATGTAATTCCGTAGTCTTCGGTCTTCCACACACCACCGCCGGTGGCACCCATATAATAGGTTGACGGTAGCGACTCGATGCCTGCCACGGCAGTTACACGGCCACCCTGGGTAGGGCCTATGTTACGGTAAGTCAGGGACTTAAAGAATGCTGTATCGGGAACGGGTGCCGGAAGCGGTGCAGGAGCTGCCTTCTTTTTTTGTGAGAATGAAGTAAATGACAATAGCAGCAGGAGTGAGCAAAGGGTGAGGAAAAATCTCATGGCTTTAGGTTTGAGGCGGTAAGGTAAAGGAAAAGTTGACTGTCATAAAGCCAAATTCCACAATTGCGGAGTGCTGAAGAGATCTTATAAATGACTAAAATCAGGTAACCCCCATAAGTTGTTGCACTATATTGTACGATCAACATTTGAAATCATGGAATCCGCTCTGAAACCTTCGATTTATTGGCTCTTGGTCTTTGCACCCATTTCGTTGGGATTGGAGTATTCCCAGGCGTCTGCACCGATGATATTCTTCTCAGCCGCGCTGTCGGTCATTCCCATCGCGAAACTGATTGGAACGGCGACCGAGCACATGGCATCCTACACCGGGGATGCAGTCGGGGGACTGCTCAACGCAACCTTCGGGAATTTTCCTGAGCTGATCATTGCGATCATGGCACTGAAGGCAGGTCTGTATGAGATGGTATTGGCGTCACAGGCCGGTGCTATTCTTGGTAATCTGTTGCTCGGGATGGGTTTAGCTTTCTTCGTTGGCGGTTTGAAGCATCACAATCAGGATTATAATGCGGCAAGTGTGCGCGTGTACGGCTCCATGATGATGGTCGCAGTCTTCACCCTCTTTGTCCCAAGCGCCTTTCACCGGTTCTTTGGAGCGGAAGAATACAAGGCAAGTGAGGATTCGTTGAATCTTTATCTCGCCATTGCGTTGTTGCTGGCTTATGTACTTTACCTGGTCTTCATGCTGAAGACGCACCCTGAATTTTTTAAAAGCGAGAACAGGGGAGAGGAAGAAAAGGAACGTCATTGGTCTTTGAAGAAAGCCCTGGCCTTTCTGGTGGCAGGATCCGTAGGCGCTGCTTTCATGAGTGAAGTCCTGGTGGGCGCTGCTGAAGAGACAGGCGAGATACTCGGCATGTCGAGTATTTTCATTGGTGTGATCTTTCTGGCCACTGTGGGCGGCGCCACGGGGATTATCTCGGCTGTCAATCTGGCTTCAAAGAATAAAATGGACATCAGCATTGGCATTTCGTTGGGTGCCTCCATTCAGACAGCATTGTTTATTGCGCCGGTGTTGGTACTCAGCAGCCTTATCATAGGTCCCGAGCAATTGAACCTCTCCTTTAATCGCGCTCTTCTTGGTGCTCTGTTCTTTGCCGTCTTACTGGGCATTATCGTAGCTGGTGACGGACGATCGAACTGGTACAAGGGTGTACAATTGATCGTATTCTATGTTATACTTGCTACGTTGTTCTACTTTATTCCTGTTCAGGCATGAGCACTGATTTCTGGAATCGACGTGTACGCGAAGGCGCGGTGTTGAGCCCGACCGATCGCATTTCGGAGATTCTGTTTGGCCTGATTATGGTGCTCACCTTTACGGGTGCGATCAGTGTGGCCGGTGATAGCCGGGATGATGTCCGGGAGTTGCTATGGGCTGCCCTAGGCTGCAATGTGGCCTGGGGACTGGTGGATGCAGTAATGTATTGGATGAACGTACTGTTGGAGAGAGGGTATGGCCTGAAAGTCATTCTGAGAATCCGTAAAACGAAAGATGTCGCAGACGCACGGAAGACCTTGAAAAGCGAGATACAGCCGCTGTTGGCCTCCATCATGAACGATGATGAAATTGACAGGCTGGGCGAACGCATCAAGCAGCTGCCTGAACCAGAGAAGAAAAATCTACTCACATGGGATGACTTAAAATCAGGTGGGATCATCTTCCTGCTTGTCTTCTTATGTACGCTTCCCGTGGCACTTCCTTTCGGTTTTATAGAGGACTTGTCAGTAGCCATGCGCGTTTCGAATGGCATCGCGCTGTTGCTGCTGTTTGTCGGTGGATTTCGCCTGGCCAAGTACGCGGGCTTCCGTCCGATGCGAACGGCTATTGCATATATGCTTATTGGTGTCTTATTGGTTTCAATAACGATGGCATTGGGAGGATGAAAAACTATCTGAAGATTTGTGCTCTTGCACTGGTTATGATTACTGGATCGGCGAAAGCCCAGGAAGACCCTGACTCGACAGGATGGGAATTCGGAGCCGACGCCAATGTCTATCTATTTCCCGGCGGTGAACGCATCCTGCTTCCCGTATTCCGTGCTGATATCGATTGGCTACACCTCGAGGCACGCTATAACTATGAAGATCTGGAGACGTTCTCGGCATGGATTGGATACAATTTTAAGGGGGGTGGCGATAAAGTGGACTATGTATTCACGCCGATGATCGGTGCGGCGACAGGCCTGACCAACGGTGTGGCAGCGGGCCTTGAATTTACGGTGGCACTTGGCAAGTTCGAGATCTACAGCGAGAATGAGTACCTCTGGGAATTTTCGAGCAAAGAATACAACTTTTTTTACAACTGGACCGACCTCACTTACTCTCCCCGCGACTGGTGGTGGGTAGGCATCAGCGCCCAGCGCACTCGACTCTACCAAACCGAACTCGACATCCAGCGCGGCCTGCTGCTTGGTGCAGCGGCCAAGAACTGGGAATTCACCGGTTATGCCTACAACGTCGGATTTGCAGAGCCGTTTGTGCTGTTGACGGTCTCGCTTGCTTTCTAAGTATGGATGTTAGGAACATAGACTTCCCGCACCTGGATATTCAATGTTGGATGTTGAGTATTCAGTGTTAAATTTTGAAGTTGTTTCAGAAGACGCTCCTACATGCTCGAACACCCCGTCATCCTCCTCGTCGCCGCCCTGATCCTGGGCTACGGCCTGTTTTCGAAATTGTCGGAACGGTCTGTCATTACCGCGCCCATGGTTTTTGTTACAGTGGGATTGATCGCCAGTGTATTTATCGGGGACGAAGTGCGAGCAAACATTGAAGCACCGTGGGTGAAAGTGATTGCTGAGATCACCCTTATACTTGTTCTGTTTGTCGACTCATCCACGCTCGATGTCAAACGGCTGATCAAGGAACGTCACCTGCCGATCCGCCTTCTGCTGATGGGGCTTCCCATTACCATGGTGCTGGGCGTGCTTCTCGCCGTTCCGTTATTCTCCGGGGAGGATATTTGGCTTCTGGCCATGATGGCACTCATTCTTTCGCCAACCGACGCAGCGCTTGGCATTGCAGTAGTGACCAGTGAGCAGGTTCCGATTAGGGTTAGACAGACCATCAACGTAGAAAGCGGCCTGAACGATGGCATTGCGTTGCCTCCCATTCTTGTTTGCATGGCCATACTTTCCGGGCATGGAGGAGAAGAGGCCAACGCCTCCTATTGGGCATTGTTTACCATCAAGCAATTTGTGTACGGACCCATTATCGGAGGACTTGTGGGATGGTTTGGCGGTAGGTTGGTAGAGCTCGCTGCCAGACATGGATGGATGAACGAGACCTTCCAACGCCTGACCTCGCTATCCATTGCTATACTGGCCTACTCGTTTGCCGAAATGGTTGGCGGTAATGGATTCATTTCAGCTTTTTTTGCGGGAATGCTGTTGGGTACCCAGACACGCATCTTTCGGGAACGGATTCACGGCTTCGGCGAGGCCATCAGCCAGATGCTGATCATGGTGATCTTCCTGGTCCTGGGATTAATTCTTGTGCCGTTATCATACCCGCATTGGGACTGGGCCAGCCTCGTCTATGCGATCCTGAGTCTCACCATCATTCGTATGATTCCAGTGGCTCTTTGTCTTTGGCGAACCGACCTTGACAAAAAGACCATTTGGTTCATCGCCTGGTTCGGCCCGCGTGGCATTGCGTCTATACTCTATTTGCTAATGGCCGTCATCGCTATCGGCGCCGAAGGCCACCGCCGCGTCCTCTCCGTGATCACCCTCACGGTACTGTTAAGCATCTTCCTTCACGGAATGTCGGCTGTGCCATTCTCTAAAATCTTCCAGAAGGGCAATCAGGCCAATCCTTAATCAAGGCAATCCTTTAATCCTGCGAATCAAGGTCTATATTTGCGGCTCTTTTCCTCACTCCTGATGAATTATCTATCTGCCGAGCTCATTTCCAAAGCCTTCAATGACAAATGGCTCTTCAAGGACATCTCCATCGGCATCTCCCAGGGCGAGAAATTTGCCCTGGTGGGCAATAACGGGGTTGGGAAGTCGACCCTTCTGAAGATTCTGACCGGGGAACTGAACTCCGACACCGGGAAGGTCGTCGTTCGTGACGGTATCCGGGTAGGCATCCTTACCCAGCAGCGTGAAGTCGATGGGAAGACTCCTGTGAAAGACATTCTCTTTGACAGCTCCAACGAGGTAGCCGCTGCTGTAAAAGAGTACGAAGAATGCCTTCATCACCCCGAAGTGCCCGCTGAGCGTATGCAGGCGGCCCTGGAGAGGATGGAAGAGTTCAACGCGTGGGATTACGATGCCAAAGTGCATGAAGTGACCACCAGGCTCGACGTACCTGACCTCGATAAAACATTTAGTCAACTTTCCGGCGGACAGAAGAAACGGATATTCCTTGCTCAGCTGCTTCTGGCCAATCCTGATCTCATCATCATGGATGAGCCGACCAACCACTTGGACCTTACGGCGATTGAATGGTTGGAAAACTACCTGGCAAGTCCAAGCATCACCCTGATCATGGTGACGCACGACCGCTACTTCCTTGATAATGTCGCCAATGAAATCATCGAACTCGATCGGGGTCAGCTGTTCCGTTACAAAGGCAACTACGCTTACTTTCTGGAAAAGAAATCAGACCGGGAAGAGATGTTGAAAACGGAGATTTCCAAAGCCCGCAACCTGTTGAAGAAAGAGCTCGACTGGATGCGTCGCCAGCCCAGGGCGCGGGGCACGAAGGCGAAGTATCGTATTGACGCGTTCTATGAATTAAAAGAGAAGGCGTCCCAGGAGATGCGCAAGGACCGCATGGAACTTGACATCAAAGAGTCACGACAAGGAGGGAAGATTCTCGAGGTTGACAAGATTTCCAAGAAGTACGGTGATCAGGTCATCATCAAGAATTTCTCCCATGTGTTCAAGAAGTTTGACCGGATTGGTGTTGTGGGCAAGAACGGAATCGGTAAATCAACGTTCCTTGACATCCTTACGCAAAAAATGAAGCCTGATACAGGCGAAGTGATCCCCGGTGTAACAACCAAGTTTGGCTACTTCACCCAGGACTCTGAAACCCTGAACCCGAATCACCGCATCATTGAAGAAGTTAAAGAGATTGCTGAGTTTATCACGCTTTCGGATGGCAGCCAGGTGTCGGCGTCAAAGTTTCTCGACAACTTCCTGTTCGCGCCCGAGAAGCAGTACACCTACGTAGAGAAGCTGAGCGGAGGGGAGAAGAAACGCCTGCAGTTGCTCAAACTCCTCGTAACGAGCCCCAACTTCCTTGTCCTCGATGAACCAACGAATGATTTTGATATTGACGCGCTGAATGTCCTGGAAGACTTCCTCGAGAAATTCACCGGGTGCCTCTTGCTGGTTTCGCACGATCGTTACTTCATGGACCACCTGGTCGATCAGTTATTTGTCTTCGAAGGCAACGGCGAGATCCGGTTGTTCAATGGCAACTACACCGACTACCGCGATTCCCTGGCGGACGAAGAGGCTGAGCGCGAGCCGGAAGTCAAGGCACAGCCAACACCGAAAGTGGAGACAGCGAATACGGATAAGAAGAAACCCTCTGGTAAGATAAAACGTGAGTACGAAGAACTCGAGAAGGAGATTGCCAAGCTAGAATCTGAGAAGGCTGCTTTGGTCGACAAGTTGAACCAGGGAGCTTCTGCTCATGAACAGTTGACAGAATGGTCGAAGGCCATTAAGAACCTTACTGATGAGATTGAAGAGAAGAGCTCGAGGTGGATTGAGCTTGCGGAGCAATTAGCCTGAGCCTAATGTATTCTCACGCAAAGGCGCCAAGTCGCAAAGAAACTTAGCGCCTTATTGCGTCTCTGCGACTTTGCGAGAGATATTTTTTAGGATTAGGTCTCAATCATTGCAATAACTGAGTAGTATGTGCGTCGATATGCGTATAACTTCGATTCCATGACCAAAAGCTTCGGCCAACTCCCCACCGGCCAGCGCCTTTCCCGCATCCGGTCTTCCCCGAACTATCGTGATGGCGCATTTCAGAACGTCTTCGACACCCCGATGATGAGCCCGGACGCTTCCTACACACGGATGCTCCGCAAGTTCTTCTTCGAGAAACTCCCTCACCAGGAGCCAGCCAACATATTGCAATCTGTCAAGGTTGATCTGAAGAACATCGATCGCGAAGAGCCCACCATCACCTGGTTTGGTCATTCATCCTACATGCTCACCCTCAACGGCAAGGTCATCCTCATCGACCCCGTTTTCAGCGAACGCGCCTCGCCGTTCCAGTGGATGGGGAGCAAAGCCTTCGCCACCACACAGCCTTACAACCTTGACGACCTTCCTGATCCCGACCTCGTCATTCTTACACACGACCACTACGATCACCTCGACCACTTCGTGATTCAGAAGCTTCGTTCCCGCACGCCATTATTCTGTACCTCCCTGGGTGTTGGCGCTCATCTGGAATTCTGGGGAGTAGAGCCATCGAAGATCCGGGAGTTTGACTGGTGGGATAGTGCTGAGGTCATACCCGGATTGGAACTTACCGCCGCTCCCGCGCGCCATTTTTCAGGAAGGGTTTTTAAACGTTACCAGTCGCTTTGGTCATCATTCATTCTCAAGTCTGGTGGACTGAAGATCTTCGTTGGCGGTGATTCCGGTTACGACGCCTCATTCAAAAAGATCGGCGTCCATGCCGGCGGTTTCGACTTCGCCATCCTTGAGTGCGGCCAGTACGATGCTATGTGGCCCAACATCCACATGATGCCCGAGCAGACGGTGCAGGCAGGCATCGATCTCAAGGCCACCACCATGATGGCTGTCCACTGGGGCAAGTTCAAACTCGCCAACCACACGTGGACAGATCCGATTGAGAGGGCGTATGCTCAGGCAGTTGCGAGTGGTGTTAGATTGGCAACGCCTCGTATTGGTCAGAGGATGCGTATCGACGAGTCGTTGGTGGGTGATCAGTGGTGGAGGGAGTAGGGTGCTAAAGGCATACGCTGGTTGAATGTGAGCGTTTGGTTGGTTTCACGCAAAGGCGCCAAGGCGCAAAGAATTTCTTCGCGCCTTATTGCGTCTCTGCGGCTTTGCGAGAGATTTTTCTCTGATGGCCTTCCTATCTTTGCCCTTAGATGAAACCCGCAACGATAAACGAAATCAAGCGAGAGCTCGCTACAGTGGGTGAAGAGCGCCTCGTGGAGATATGCCAGCGTCTCGCCCGGTACAAAGTCGAGAACAAGGAACTACTCACGTATCTTTTATTTGAAGCCAACGACGAGCAAGGCTACATCCAGGGCGGCAAGCGGGACATCGAAGAGGCATTTGCTGCCATCCCCAACACCAATCTTTATTATTTTAAGAAGAGCATCCGCAAGATTCTCCGCATCGTCAACAAGCACGCCCGCTACTCCGGCCAGCCACAGACCGAGCTTGAACTGCGGATTCATTTTTGCAAGAGTCTGAAGGAGTCTGGAGTGCCGTTTGAGAAGAGTCCGGTGATCAGGAACATGTATGATGGACAGTTGAAGAAAATTGCGGCTGTTCTGAAAAAGCTCCCCGAGGATTTGCAGTTTGACTACGAGGAAGAGACGAAAGGTCTCACCGCAGAGGCGCAGAGACGCGGAGAAAAATAGGTCTCGGCGCTGACGTGCCTTATCGGCACATTCACTTTGTTCTTCGCCTCCCAGCAAATGCATTCTCTGCGCCTCCGCGCCTCTGCGGTGAAATATTGTATTCCTCTGCGTCTCTGCGCCTCCGCGGTTCAAAATTGGGTGTGCCGTTTGAGAAGAGTCGACGAAAGGTCTCACCGCAGAGGGGCAGAGACGCGGAGAAAAATAGGTCTCGGCGCTGACGTGCCTTATCGGCACATTCACTTTGTTCTTCGCCTCCCAGCAAATGCATTCTCTGCGCCTCCGCGCCTCTGCGGTGAAAAATTGTATTTCTCTGCGTCTCTGCGCCTCCGCGGTTCAAAATTGACGATTCACTATTTTTTCCCGATCTTCGCCATAACAACGGTGCCTTCCCAACCCAACAACCCCATGCACGGCCTCACCCTCGAGCGGATCCTGACTCACCTGGTCGACCGCTACGGCTGGGAGGAGCTAGGCAAGCGTATCCGGATCAACTGCTTCATCCACGATCCGAGCATCAAATCCAGCCTGGCGTTTCTAAGAAAAACGCCCTGGGCGAGGAAAAAGGTGGAGGATTTGTATTTGCTTTCGGTGAGTTGATGGGTGTGATGAGTACTGTGAAATGGAATATATCGGAAACAAAGGTTCCGATATATTGACGTTGTCTGAAATGCGCCCGATTTTTGGAAGTAGTAAGTCTGGCCCTAACCATCAAAGAGCCGGGAAATGCGGGCGCACATCAGACAACATGGTGTATGCGCCATAGCTGGGGAGCAGTGTAAAATCAAAATGCTATCTTCGTTTCACCGCGATGGTTGCGTGTACGTTCGTCCTGGTCGGTCTTGCCAGCCTTCGGCTTTAGCAAGCCCTCCTAAGCCCAGCTACGGACGCATACACTGATCGTTGTAAGCAAGCCGCCAAGACAATTGGGTTACTATATTGAACGACACAAGTTCAAACCATTGAAAAATAATGTTCGGACTTTTTAAACGCAGACAAATTGAAATAATAAATAAGGAAGACCTTATTTTTACCTTGACACGAATTGCGGAATTATTGAAGGACAGCTCATTTAGCGAACAAGCAGACGCTGTAAGAAGACCTCTTCAGTATCTATATTTGGACGACAAGGAAAACTTTCTAAAATATCTTAATACCGTAGACATTTGGGGTGGTTCAGGAGCTGCATGGGAAGTAGCCCCATTCCCATCAAAACAAATTGAAAAAGAATTTGAAACATGCTTCATAAGACTAGCTGAATTAATGGCACAATCAGGAATTAAGAATGGAAAAGCTGACAGTGTAGCAAAATTCTTTAAAAAAGATCTTTTGAAGAATTAATGCCGGACTGGCGGCCAGCTTACAACATTGTGTATGCGCCATAGCTGGGGAGTATTGTTAAATCAAAATGGTATCTTCGTTTCACCACAATGGTGACGTGTACGTTCGTCCTGGTCGGCCTTGCCAGCCTTCGGCTTTAGCAAGTCCTCCTGAGCCCAGCTACGGACGCATACACTGATCGTTGGCGCACATACCTTTTGAGGCTTCAGATACTAACGACACATTATGAAAACGATCATTTTATTTGCCCTGTTGGGACTTACAGCAAATGCCTACGCGATTAGGCCTGAAAGAGAGTACAAATTCACTCCCGACAAGAGGGGTTTAAGCTACTCAGAATACCAAACCAAGACGATTGACAATTATTCAATCAATGTTTGGGAGTATGCGGTTCCTGACTCCGTAAAACCCGTCAGAACAATCATATTGGTTGGGACGGACGCGGGAAATATGGGCTATTTTATTTGGCAAGCTATGGCGATCATGCAAAAGGGGATAAGGGTTATATCTTTTGACTATAGGGGGTTTGGAAAAAGTTCGGACTTCGCCATTAATGTAGATTTTCTATTTCATCCTGAATTTAGCTTAGACCTTGACTCTGTGATCAAAGCGACAAGAGATAAGTACCCCAATGACAAAATCGGACTGTATGCATTATCAATGGGGACCCACATAAGCTTGTTGGCAAAGGAGAAAATTGATTTCCTAATTTCAGAAGGGTTCTATAATGATCCTAAAAAAGTTGCAGACAGGATTAAGACAAATAGAGACAAGATTGTCCTGTTGCCAGCGGACGCCAAGGCCATTAAGAAGGTAAGAAACAGAATACCTGTATTGATTTTTTGCGCCGACAATGATAAGACCACCACGACTGAGGATGCAAAACACTTTAGCGAAAACAACAATGTTGCAATAGTGGAATTCAAAGGTGAGCACTTGGGTGGAATTGGAGTACTTCTTTACGATTACGCCGAGAAGATTACAGACTTCTTGGCGAGGAATGGATTGTGAAGGTACCAGCGCCAACATTGTGTATGCGTCATGCCGGGTGTTCGCTCTTGAAATAAATACTTAACTTCGTTTCCACGCACCGACCTGTTGGACCGTGCGCAGTAGTCGGGCTTGTCAGACGGCGCATACACAGGTCGTTGACTGCAAGGCTTCGACATTTCGTAATAGACCATTCCATATATTTAAATGAGAAAGGATCTTCAAACGCAAAATATTTCACTAGATACTTCCTTTATCGAAGGGCAGAATTTTCTAGCTGGTACTAAAGTGGCCGACCTATCGACTTTATGTTTAGCTGGACACATTAAACTTTTTTTGACCGACATCACTTATCGAGAAGTTAAGGCAAGATTTCGAAAAAACATCATTCAAGTAGCGGAGAAGGTTAAGAAGCCTAAGGAGAATATAGAAAGTTGTGTTCGTATACTTAGAAATTTTCAAGACCATAAAATCTTTTTTGAACTACCAATTATTGATACAGATTCCCTTTGTCAACGATTCAGTATCGATTTTGACAAATGGATTAAAGACCACTCCGTGACTATTATTGCAACCGGACATTTAACTGTGAGCAGTGTCTTTGATGACTACTTTGATAATAGAGCGCCATTTAGTGAAGGCCAAAAAAAGCATGAATTTCCAGATGCCTTCACATTAAAAGCATTGTCTGACTTTTTTTCAAACCCAAAAAGTAAAACCTATTTATTAACAACGGACAATGACCTGTTGACTTTTAAAAGCAAAACACTGATTCCAGTTGACGATGCTGCAACCTTACTCGATTTAGTGATAAGAAATACACCGGAAAAACTAATTGAGAGAGCAATAAAATTAATAGATGAAGAATTTAAGGTATCAAAGGAAAGATTGCAACACGAAACAAAGGAAATGATACTTCGGGCAATCGAGGATGAAGTTGGTTCGCAGGGATACATTGGAGATTTAGAAATTGACTGTCTGGAAAACATTGACCTAATGGATATAGAATTTGAAAAGTTCTCTATCGTTCATTTGGACATGGACAATAAAAGTGCAAAGCTAGAATGTGAAACAGTTTTATCCTTTGACGTTTCTGTCGCTGTAAAGGACTATTCCGAAGCATGGCATGATAAAGAAGAGAATAGATGGCATTTTGTTGACTCCAGGACATGTAACGTAGATGACACCTTTGATCTTGCTGTAAGGCTACTTGCTAATTTTGACTTATCAGAAGAGACAGTAGAGATAGAAGTAGACGACATAAATAATGGACAGAAGTTAGACATCTTTTCAAACTTCAAACAGTATAGATAGGAGGTATAGGGTCAGCCCAGCCGCTAACAAAATGTTTATGGCAGCTTAGGGTGAGGTTTAGATTTGAAGTTTTGTTTTCTTAATTTCGTTCAGCAACGGGGACAGTGACGCGCTTCGAAAACCCAAGCCGTCATAAACATAAACGTTGCCGGCAATAGGCCTGACCACTTTGACAAGTAATCACAAGGCAATAAAATGTTCGGGCAATTAATCGCCCATCAAAACTATTGTAGATTAGCTATAGTAATAAACGATATACCAGCATAAAAGTATGAAGTGGAGAATTGTTGTTTTCTTTATAACATATGCCGTTTGCGCAGTCGGACAGGACCTAGCTCCGATGAAGATTAACAATTCTGGCCTAACTGAATCAAATAATTGTTTAGGCTACTATTCAATTGGTGATCTGATTTCGGTGGTCCCAGAATCAGGGATGACCCTTTTTCCATTAAATAGCTCGAGTTTGTTGGTTACAGCAATTGTTGAAAATGATTCTGAATTTAGGATATACCCAGTACCAGTAACAGATGAATTGGCAATTGAATCCGAGGCAAATGGTGAATTTGATATTACCGATCTATTTGGAAGAAAGGTTTATAAATCGAATTTTCCAAGTAAGGTTAATATGATGCAGTTTGATGCAGGAGTCTATATAGTCTCCCTTTATAGAGACTCTCAACTTGTGAAAAGACAAAGAATCATTAAGAGGTAATACCATGAAAAGACTATTAACGATAGTTGCTATTTGTGCGATCAACCCCAGTATTGCACAAGTACCAAACATTATCAATTTTCAAGCGCAAGCTGTAAACAATGATGGCAGTATAATTTCAAATCAGGCAATCAAAACGAGGTTATCTATACTTGATACACCTACGGGCGTAGCCGTGTATAGTGAAGTTCACTCAGTAACTACAAGCTCTGCTGGCTTGATTGGAGTTGGAATTGGTAATGGAAGTATCGAAAATGGAGATTTTTATTCGATTAAATGGGAGGAGTATCCTAAATATATAAAGGTGGAAATCGATCTCCTAAATGGTGCAGGTTACAAGCTAGTTTCAACTAGCCAACTAGTAACTGTTCCGTATTCTTTTTTTTCGGCCAAAGCAGATACATCGCTACATGATTCTGATAATCAGGAACTCATTGTCATTGGTAATCAAATAAGCATATCTAATGGAAATAGTGTTAATATCCCAAGTCAATGGACTACATTGACAAGTGATCCAAATCTACTGGGGATCAAGTTTACTGATGGAAAGACCGGCGAATATGAGTTTTCTAATGGCACCCCCACTCTTGGTGGAGTAAGTGTTGGTCTAACGGTTAGGAACAAAAAGGAGTTTGGTGGCTCTTGGTCCTTTCTAAGTTTAGAAAGTAGTTCACTTACGTCAAGTCGCTCGAAAATTGATTTCAAAAATCCAATTGGACATTATTCGATTGAAACTCAAGACACAACGTTATTGTTTTACCATTGGAGAGGTAATGGCGGAACGCCCATACTACAATATAGACCTGACTTGGGTTTCCTTTTTCAACAAGGTTTTGTGACTCCATTGGGTCTAAACTCTACGAGACGGCTAATGCTAATCGGCGAGAGTGGTAACATTGGAATTGGGGATTTTGATTCAGTTCGCAAACCAAAGAGCAAGTTACAAATTCAAGCTGGTGATGTTTACATTGATGCCATCGGAACGGGGGTGATTTTGAAGTCACCCAATGGAGGTTGTTGGAGAGTAACTATTGATGATTCAGGCAATCTTGTAAAGACGGCTATAACTTGTCCTTGAATTTCCCTAATGATCAAAACATTCCGGCTCAATTGTAAAACGTTACGGGCTTGACGACTCCGCGGAATTTCGAAAAACAAACTAGTAAATCATTCTGTGGTGACAAAGCAAAGCTTTTATCCTACTGCTAGTAAGTAAGCCAACTGCCCGGCAACACTGTATTCGTCATGCCGGGTGTTCGCTCTTGAAATAAATACTTAACTTCGTTTCCACGCACCGACCTGTGGGACCGTGCGCAGTAGTCGGGCTTGTCAGCCTCGTACCCTCGGCTTTAACAAGCCCTCCTATAGCCCGGCACGGCGCATACACAGGTCGTTGGCGGTAATTAATTTTTTTGAGAAACAAATGGTTTACTGATATGAAAATCTTATTCATAGTATTTAGCACATTCCTCTTCACTAATTCTGGCGGACAAGTCGTTGTAACAAGACCAAATGGACAACAATGCTTTGAAATAAGGACAACTTCAACGATTTATGATACACTAACCCTAGAGGCCAAACTCTTGGGGCTGTCAACTTTTTGGAAAGAGGCTAGCTATAACTTTGTCTTCTTTGATAGACTGAAGGTCAACTGGGATAGTACCTACTACTCCTTCATACCCAAGATTATTGCTGCCAAGAATGTTTACGAGTATTGGAAGGTTCTAAACGACTTTGCAAAGATTCTGAATGACGGACACACAGGCGTGTTTAATCCGGACTACTTCTGGAAGGACTTAGGCAATCCACCGATAGCATGGGTGAAGGTAAAGAGTCAAAGGTTTGTGTCCAGCATAGATGAAAGATTGGTTAAGGACATTCCAATTGGTACGGAGGTACTTGCAGTAAATGATTTAAGCTTCGAAGAGTTTACAAAACAGGGTAACAGTATTACCGGCGTAAAAGGTACAGGCCTAACCTTTACGTTCAAGAGCGCGGGAGGCTTGGAATTTAGGAGGACTATTCAAAGAGTAGCAGGTAAAGATTGGTCAATTAAGTATTACCCACAAAGGGCCCCTTGGAGAGATTTTGAATCGAAAGTCCTGAGCAACGGAGTAACCTACATAAAGGTGAGCACATTTGAGAGTGATAGCATCCCTATTAAGTTTCGCAAGGAGATAGATGGAATAAATCGGACAAAGGCCCTGATTTTGGATATAAGAGACAATGGGGGTGGAAACACTGAATTTGCAATTGGAGTGGCCCAACATTTAACTGACAAGCCCTTCATGATTGGATCAGCTTGGAAGACGAGGATACATAAAGCTGCCAACAAAGCATGGGCTTCAGTAAATGGCGATAGTCAATGGGCCAAGCAGAATTTTAACTATCTAATTGGAAATGAATGGGAAACCCACCCAGGGGAAACAGTTTCGATTCCTAAGTCAGTCAAAAAAGTCAAAGTTCCCATAGTGATATTAATCGGTGAAAAGACATTTTCTGCAGCGGAGGATTTTCTGATTCTCTTGGATGCTTCTAAGAATATTAAGCTCATTGGTCAAAATTCTGCAGGCAGTTCAGGGCAGCCCCTATTTATTGACCTGCCTGAAGGTTTCAGGGCCAGAATTTGTGCTAAGAGAGATACGTATCCCGATGGGCGCGATTTCATTGGAGTGGGTATAAGACCGGACATTTACGTCAACAAATCAGTTGAAGACTATTTAAACGGCGTTGATACTGAGATCAATGCAGCCCTAGACTTTTTGAAGCAAAATTAACTACCGCCAACACAAGTGTATGCGCCATACCAGGCGCTCGCTCTTGAAATAAATATTTAACTGTGTTTGTAAGCAGCAACCTGTGGGGACGTGGTGTCCAGGTGCGCTTGTCAGCCTTGTTCCGGCGGCTTTAACAATCGCACCCAGAGCCCGGCACAGCGCATACACAAACGTTGAAGCGCATACCATGGGATTCGCCTCTTCAAAACCAGTTTGGAGGCACGTTGGCAATAAAGTCAACCAGGAAATGCGCGATGATGTTGGCCTTCAAATCGCGTTTCCAAAAGTAAAAAGCCGTCAAGACAGCACCCGCGTTGAATGACACCAGCACCCCGGCCCAGCCTTGTCCGGGATAGTGCAACAAAGCAAAAGGCACCAGGGCCAACGCCGCGGCAACCCATTTCGAACCGGTGATGGATGAAAATCGCTCCAGCAAATAGCCGCGCATGAAGACTTCTTCGGCAATGCCGGCCCGTATCGTGATCAGCGTTACGGTCCACAGCGACAGCTGATTGAATGCGGTTGATTCGCCAAAACTCCAGCCAACGGCCTGCGAGATCAATACGCCCACTATGATTGCGGCAAAACACGCGACCAAAATCAACAACGACAGAAGCAACGACTTTTTCCAGTTTCCAAATGTCAAACCTATGGAATCCAGTCCCAGATGCTCACCCTTCACGATCAACACGAACAACACACCAACCAGCCCAAGGATTATCAATTCCTTTGAAATGGTTTGCACATTGCCGAGCATTTGCCCGTTGTAGGTCTTGAATATCCAATTCACAACCGATATGGCGGAGTATGAAAGGATGATGCCAATCAGGGTAATGGGTTTGAACTTCATATTGTTCATTAACTAGCTGACCAGGTTTTTCCTGCTACCTCCTCGCAATCGGCGCACTCAAACAACTTTCCGGAATTTTAAAGGCATCCACCAACGGCACGGCTTCCTGCCGAATGTCCCAGCAAAGCTGACTCACCAGTTTGCGAATGGCTTTCGTCTTCACCTGTTCCATATATCCACTCTCAAGGTACCAACCCTTGTTCTTCTCCATCTGCGACAGTGCGAAGAGCTGGCAAAGCTTTGTCAGCACCGCCCGGCAACCGGCATCTTTCGTTTCGCCAATCTGATGGATGAATTGCTCGAGAATAACTCGCTCGACATGGGCTTCTGCTACATCAATGAGATGTCGCTGGCTGACGTTGAACGCGTCAAAGCTGTCCATACCGCCGGAAATGAGCTTACGCAGACGCTGGGCTGCGGAGGTGAGTATATCTTTTTCGCGGTACTCGAAGGCGTTCATGTGAAACTCGAAATCGAGCAGGTGCGCCTCGTCGGTGTTGCGCGTGGCGAATGGGTTCTTTTCAGCAATGGCTGTTCCCGCGCGGTCGGCAACATAGCCCAGCACGCCAAACAGGTTCATGCTGCCAAATGTCTGCTTGAATTCCGACAACCGGCTTTTGGCCACCAACTGCATCAGCACGGTGTTGTCCCCCTCAAACGTGGTGTAGATCTCGGTGTCGTTTTTTAGCCGGTCGATACGGTTCTCGGCGAGATACCCCTTGCCACCACAGGCTTCACGGCACTCCTGCAGGCACGCGGTGGTGTTCCAGGTAGCGAATGATTTCAAACCGGCGGCCAGCGCTTCGATCTCCTGCATGTCTTTCTCGGAACGCTTTAAGAAACGATCGGTGAGATACTTCAGTGAAAAGTGCAACGCGTAAACATTGGCGAGGTAGGGGATGAGCCGCTGCTGGTGCATGCGGTAGTTCAGGATCGGAACTTCCTTGCCACCCTCCGGTCCAAACTGCGGACGCTGATCGCCATAACGCAAGGCGATGGTCAGCCCGGCCTTGGAAGCGCTGTTGCCAGAACGGGGAATACCAATGCGACCACCAACCAGTGTACCCAACATGGTAAAGAACCTCCGGTTGTCACTGGCAATGGGACTGTCAAACTTGCCATCAGTGGTCACGCTGCAGAAACGATCAAGCAGATTGTCGTAGGGGACAGTAACATTATTGAAGTGAATCTTTCCATTGTCCACCCCATTAAGTCCCATCTTGCGACCGCAGTCTTCGATGGTAACCCCAGGTGCCGCCTTGCCTGACTTGTCCCGGAGTGTTGCAACGAGGGCGCTCACACCATAGTCCTTGCCATCAACGATCAGCTTGGCAAACACTGTCGCCATCTGTCCGTGGACAGCCGCGTTGCCGATGTACTCTTTCTTGGCCAGCTCGTTGGGTGTGTTAATGACGAATGACCGCGTCGCGTGATCATAGGTTGCCGTTGTCTCAATACCTTTCACATTGGATCCATGCCCCGTCTCCGTCATCGCGAAACAGCCGGGGAGATCAAGGGTGCCGATGGATTTTAGGTACTTCTTGTGATGCTTCTCTGTACCGAGAAAGTACACGCTCATGCCCCAGAGTCCGAACTGCACGCCGAACTTGATTACCATGCTTAGGTCGTGGTAGCTCAGTGTTTCCATGATGGCGAAGTAGGCTGCCATGTCGCCGCTGCCGCCGTATTCTTTTGGATAGGCCATCGCTCCATAACCCTGGTCCGCCAGCATTTTGCACCACTTCAGCACCTGGGCACGGTACTCCGCAAGGTCGCCCGTATCGAGGTAATCAAATTCCTTATCGGAAATGATGGTCTTCACCTTCTGAATCACGGAAGCCTGGTCGCCATCAAGAAGTCGCGCCATGGTGTCCACGCTGAACGTTTTCTCCGTGTGGGCCGACGCAGTAATCGTCGTCCGCTTTTCCGGGAAGAAACTAAAGAGCGCTTCGCCGCCGATGAGCCCTAGGGTATCCTCAACTTCCAGCATGGACTCGCGTGCATTGGCCAGTTTAGGATTCAGTGAACCATCGCCTTTCAATTCCGCAAGACGAATCCCGATATCCACCAGCCTGACATGTGCTTCAGGCTTGATTTCATCCGCCGCCAGTCGTATTTCGTTGAGCCATGCCCTGAACTCATCGGGCGTTGGCGGTGTCTGCGGGTTCAATTGAGCTTTAAGAAACGCAATCTCGTCGTTTGAAAGCCATCCTTGCTTGTCGATCAAGGCATTGATAGCGTTCACTTCTGTCGGCGTCAACACCGCATCAGACCACACGAGGTAGAATATGGGTAGGAAGACGTGGAGGTTGGGGTTACTCTTGATTAAGGGTGATGCAAGCATGGGACAATTTGAAGAATGGATAATTTGAGAATTTGAAAATGTTCCTGACCACTAACCACTTACTACTTGCTACTTACTGTTTACCGTTTACTGTTTACTGTTAGCGTTCCCCCGCCCCCTGCCCCTAAAGGGGAATGACTGGGACGGTTTACTGTTTACCGTTTACTGTTTACCGTTTGCCGCTCACTACGCCTGCTCTACAATCACCACTTTCTCCATCACATCCTCTGCCTTAATCTGATCGATAACCTCATCACCCTCGAAAACCTTTCCAAAAACAGTATGGTTGCGATCCAGATGCTTGGTGTTGTCGCGGTTGTGGCAGATGAAGAACTGCGAGCCGCCTGTATTTCTGCCTGCGTGTGCCATGGAGAGCACTCCTTTGTCGTGATATTGATTCTCGCCGGTGAGTTCGCAGTCGATCTGATACCCCGGCCCGCCGCTGCCTGTGCCTTTCGGGCAACCACCCTGGATGACGAAATTCGGGATAACCCGGTGAAAAGTAAGTCCGTTGTAAAAGCCTTTATTGGCAAGATCAATGAAGTTCTTAACCGTGTTGGGAGCGTCCTTTTCGAAGAACTTAATTTTCATGACACCCTTCTTTGTATGGATTTCAGCTATCTTCATGGAGTTTGTTTCGTACCAAGATAGATATCAATTTGAAAATTAGACAATTTGAAAATTTGAAAATTGTCTTTGAATTGACCAATCTGTGCTAATCAGTGTAATCCGTGGCAAAAAACTGCACTACCAATAAACGTGGCTACGCCTCCGAAGCCCTCGCCGAGGAAGCGCTCATTGACGCTCGTACCCGCCATGGCAATGAGAAGGACGGTCCAACCGCGGTATACCGCTGCGACGACTGCGGTCAATACCACCTCACATCCAAGGGCCCCATGAACCCCCGCCTTGCCGAATATATAAAGGACGGCAAACTGAAACTAAACCAGGAAGCGAACCGTTGGTTGGGGAAGTTAAAATAATTTGAAAATTGGACAATTTGAAAATTTGAAAATGGGAATACCACGGTCCCATAGCCTTGAACTTTGAACCTTAAACTGTTAAACTGAATTATGGATTGGATACAAATTGCCGGCCACGTCGGCGCTTTCCTAAGCAGTGTGACTTTCATCCCCCAGGTTTACAAAGTCTGGCAGACGAAGAGTGCGAACGACCTCAGCCTTACCATGATGGTGATTGTGTTTACCAGTACACTCATTTGGCTGGTGTATGGGGTGGCACTCAATCTGTGGCCTGTGATTCTCGCCAATGGGATTATCTGTTTCTTAAGTTTGATGCTGATCTACTTCAAATTCGCTTACGATAAGAAGTAATCTTTGCGGCTCTGCGGCTTTGCGAGAAAAATGTCTCACGCAAAGGCGCAAAGGCGCAAAGGGATGCAGGCGGTGGTGAGAAGATTTTTTTGCACATTTAGCAGATCAAATCCAACGTGCATGATTAGAATCGTCCTGCTTGTCCTTATTTCCGCTGCAGCTACGGCGCAGCCTTTCACACCACAGGAAATCTCGCGCTGGCAGGCACAAGCGAGCCAGGTCAGCATCACCCGCGATAGTTGGGGCGTTCCGCACATTTCTGGGAAGACAGACGCGGATGCGGTGTTTGGAATGCTGTACACCCAGTGCGAGGATGACTTCCCGAGGGTGGAACGGAACTACCTCATTGCCACGGCGCGGTTGTCGGAAGCGGAGGGGGAGGCATTCATCTACCACGACCTCCGTCAACGACTCTTCCTGGATACCGCGCAAGCCATTGCCGTTTATGCGCAGTCGCCGGAGTGGATGAAGAAACTTTGCGACGCGTTTGCCGATGGAGCCAACTACTACTTATACACTCATCCGCAAACCAAACCCAAACTGATCAAGCGCTTTCAGCCGTGGATGCCATTCCTCTTCAGCGAAGGAAGCATCGGCGGCGACATTGAATCGGTGTCGCTGAATGAAATCAAGAAATTCTACGGCAAGGGTCCGGGCAATATCAAGGAGGATGTTGGTGACGATGGACTTGGCGCTGGTGAAGCGGAGCCCCGCGGCTCGAATGGATTCGCGATCGCGCCCTCCCGGAGTGCCAATGGAAATGCCTTGTTCCTGATCAACCCGCATACGTCTTTCTACTTTCGTTCCGAGCTCCAGATGACCAGCGAAGAAGGGCTGAATGCCTATGGGGCAGTTACCTGGGGACAGTTCTTCATCTATCAGGGCTTCAATGAGCATTGCGGATGGATGCACACGTCGAGCGCCGCGGATGTGATTGATGAGTATGTGGAAACAATTACCAGGAAAGGATCGAAGTACACGTACAAGTATGGAAATGAACAACGACCGGTTACAGCGAAGAAAGTGTCCGTTCGCTACAAGACCGCAATAGGTTATGCGAAGCGTGAATTTACTACCTATCAAACCCATCATGGTCCGATCGTTGGTGAAAAAGATGGTAAGTGGATGGCCACGCGGCTGATGGTCGAGCCACTCAAGGCACTCCAGCAGTCGTTTCTGCGGACCAAGTCGGGAGGCCTGGATGACTTTAAGAAAACCATGGATTTGCAGACCAACTCCTCCAACAACACCGTGTTTGCCGACGACAAGGGCAACATTGCCTATTGGCATGGTGACTTCATTCCCAGGCGTGATCCGAAGTTTGATTGGTCGAAGCCTGTCGATGGCAGTAACCCGGCAACCGAATGGAACGGACTGCACCCGGTAGAGGAGATCGTTCATGTCTACAACCCTGCGGAAGGCTGGATACAGAACTGTAATAACACGCCATTTAGTGTATCCGGAAAAGGCAGCCCGGATCCATCAAAGTATCCCACGTACATGGCGCCCGACGCTGAGAATCCCCGCGGACTGCACGCTGTACGCGTTCTTAAAGACGAGGCGAACTTCACTCTGGAGAAACTCATTGGCGCGGCCTACGATTCCTACTTGCCAGCATTCGAAATCCTTATGCCCACTTACCTGAAAGCATTTGATGCGATAGCTGCCAAAAGTGATACCCTACGTACCAACTATGCCGATGCCATTCAACTTCTCCGCAATTGGGACTACCGATGGTCGGCCACTTCTGTGCCCACCACACTGGCCATCGCTTGGTCGATGAGACTTCGGCAGATTGTTGGCAGCCGAGCACCCGGACAGCAACTCGACATGATCAAGTACCTTGCAGCCAATACAACAGACGAGGAAAAGGTGGTCGCACTTACAGGAGTTGTGGCCGAACTAAAGCGCGACTTCGGTGCCTGGAAGCAGGCGTGGGGTGCAGTAAACCGATTTCAACGCCTTAATGCCAAAATCGAGCCTTCATTTGACGATGCGGCGCCAAGCATTCCTGTGCACTTCACGTCAGCGCTTTGGGGATCGCTTGCATCGTACGGAGCACGCAAGTATCCCAATACCAAACGCATCTACGGCACCAGTGGCAATAGCTTCGTGGCCGTCGTAGAGTTCGGTCGCAAGGTGAGGGCGAAGTCGGTCGTGACCGGCGGCTCGAGCGGAGACCCGGCCTCCAAGCATTTTAATGACCAGTCGGCGATGTATGCATCCGGGCAGTTCAAGGACGTGCTCTTCTACAAGGAAGACTACCTGCGCAATGCCGAACGCACGTATCATCCCGGTGAAAAATAGGAACGGATGAACGAAGAAGCGCACTGGGACCGCATCGGGGCGGGGTATGATGACGAGATTTTCGATGTCTTTCGCAGCGACCGTAACAAAGTTCTTCGGAAGTACTTTGAGAAGCACGGAAACAAGGATCATCAGGCCATTGACTTTGGTTGCGGCACCGGCAAGGCGTTTCCGTACTTATCGCCGGCGTTCAGGCATGTAACGGGTTATGACATCTCTGCCGAACTGCTCAAAGTGGCAAAGACACGTCCGTACAACAATATAAATCTTAAGCAGGCAGATCTTACCCGCAAGAACATCAGGTTTGAGCCGGCCGACTTTCTCTTCTGCTGCAATGTGATCATGCTGCCGGTGATCGCCATGAACAAAGCGATGTTTTCGAATGTGAACAAAGCGTTGAAGAAGGGCGGAAGTGCGATTATTGTAGTACCCTCCATGGAATCCATCCTCTACACATCTTTCCGATTGATGGAATGGTACCGGAAGGAAGGGGTTCCGCCGGAAAAGATTGCTGAAACCGAGTTCGACTATTATTCCGCTGGCAAGCGCCGCATTGTAGAAGGCATCATTCACATTGATGGCGTGCCGACCAAACACTATACCGAGCCTGAACTGCAAGTACTGCTCGCTGAAGCAAAGCTTGCCGTCACCGCGATAGAGCGGGTAGAATATGACTGGACCAGTGAATTCCCTGAACCACCAAAATGGATGAAGGCACCATACCCGTGGGACTGGCTGGTGGCCTGCACAAAAGACTAAATCAACACGATGACAAAACGACTGAATGAAATTCTGGGTATTGATTATCCCATCATCGTGGCACCGATGTTCCTGATCTCGAATACCAAAATGATCAAGGCAGCTCTGGCCGGCGGAGTGTCGGCAGCGTTTCCGGCGCTGAATTATCGTACGGATGCGGAATTGCGTGCGGCCATCATGGACATCAAATCATCTTCGTCAAAGCCTTTTGGTGTCAACCTGATCGTCAACAAGTCGAACCCAAAATACAAGCCGCAGTTGAAGACGCTGCTCGAAATGAAAGTTGACTACATCATCACGTCGCTGGGCAGTCCGAGGGAAGTGATAGAAGCCTGCAAGCCGTTGGGAATCAAGGTTTTTTGTGATGTTGTCGACTTGCCTTATGCCAAAAAAGTAGAATCCCTGGGAGCGGATGCCGTCATAGCCGTTAACAACAGGGCAGGAGGGCATGCGGGAAATATTTCGCCCAAGGATCTCATCACGGAGTTGAAGAACAACTGCAGCCTTCCGATCATCTCAGCAGGCGGGATTGCCACCGGTGCCCAACTTCGTGAAGTGCTTGATTGGGGTGCAGCCGGAGCCTCTATCGGGACCATCTTTATTGCTTGCGAAGAGGCCGATATTTCACCGGAGTACAAGCAGGCCATGATCGACTACGGAGAAAAGGATATTGTGAGGACCAACAAATTATCCGGGTCGCCCCTCACCGTTATCAATACGCCCTACGTTCAGAAGCTTGGGACCAAGGCCAATTTCCTTGAGTGGATCCTGAACAACAACAAGACGCTGAAGAAGTATGCCAAAATGATTCTGGCGCTCCGGGGTATGAAGGCTGTTGAGAAGGCTGCCATGAGCGCCACGTACAAGACAGTGTGGTGTGCAGGGCCGGCGATTGAGTATGTGAAGAGCGTGCGGCCGATGAGGGAGATTGTTGGGGATTTGACTAGGGAGTTCGATCAAAAATGATTGAACCGCAGAGGCGCAGAGAATGCAAAAAACTCCGCGTCTCAGAATCTCTGCGGTAAGAAATTATGTTTTCTGCTTCTTCTTTCTAGCTGAGGGGAACAAAACATTATTCAAGATCAGCCGGTAGCCCGGTGAATTGGGATGGAGATTCAGGTCGGTCCTCCTTCCAAAGCCGCCGCCGGGGGTTCCTTCAGGATCATGACCACTGTAGAAGGTCCAATGGCCTTTGCCGAGTTCGTCATAGATGTAACGGACGCGGTTTTCGGACGTGTTCTCGCCGAGGATTTCTACATTGGGCTTGACGAGGTGCTTGTTGAAGCAGGTAGTCTGGCCGTGGAACTCGCGGATGACGTTTTCGTGGTTTTGGGTGAGCATGGTGGGAATGATGTCCCATTTGGCGGAGTAATTGAAAAGACGGAAGTACGTATTGGGCGTCTCCCAGAAGCCGGGGCGTGAGTTTCCGGAGTTGATGTCCGAGAATTTTCTTCCTTCATACTCCAAGGTAAAGTTTTCAAAGGCCAGGGTTTGTGTGAAGTCGAGTTTCTCCTGTGCTTCAGGATCCGACTCATCGCCGTCGAAAATACTCTCGCTGATATCAACACCATTCGCGGCCAGCGCGATATCGAGCGTTTCGGCGCCGGAACACATGGCGAAGAGATACCCGCCGCTGGCACAATACCCTTTGATCCGCTTCGCAACGTCGAGTTTCATCTGAGACACTTTTGAATAGCCGAATTGACTGGCGGTAATTTCCTGGAGCTTCGCTTGCATCACCGCCGATTCCCGTCGCAAGTACCGTCCGTGCTGACCGGTGAAGTCCTCGTGATGCAGGTGCAGCCACTCGAAGTGGGCCAGGCTGTCGCGAAGGATCTCCTCATCGTAGATGATTCGGTAGGGGATCTCTGCATAGTCGAGTACGGCAATCACCGCATCCGTATCATCGTCTACCAGCTCACTCTTAGGAGAATAGACACCAATGCGTGCCGCCCGTTCAAGTCGCACAAGATTGGTGTTGGCGGATGGCCGGTCGACATCGACGAGTACCGTATTGACTCCCTCAGCGGTAAGCACTTCAAAGGTGACGCCGCGGACGGTGCACTCGCTTTCCAGTTCTTTCGAATATTTGGTCAGGAAACTGCCTCCGCGGTAATTCAGCAGCCATTCTACCGGTTCCTCCGTCTGAAGTACGGAGTAAACAATCCCATAGGCCTTTAGGTGATTGCGTTGAACATTATCCATGGGGATGAGGATGGACAGCGAGTGGCTCCGGATGCTGATGAGCAGCAGGACGACTATAAGAAACGTATACCGCGTCATGGTTTACTGATTGGACGAATGGCATGACTAATGTACCCAGTTCCGTCGAGAAAGTAATCCCCCATAAACTGGTAGCCACAGATTACACAGATTGGCACAGATTTCTTTTGCCCGTATGAACCGCCTGGAGTTATCTGCGCCTTAATTGCGTCTTAGCGCCTTTGCGTGAGATTGTTTCTCGCAAAGCCGCAGAGCCGCAAAGAATGCAACCATCACCGAGAATAGATTACCCTTTGCGCCTTAGCGACTTTGCGTGAGATGGTTCTCGCAAAGCCGCAGAGCCGCAAAGAAGTGCATTAACACCGAGAACATGTTACCCTTTGCGTCTTGGCGCCTTTGCGTGAGATTATTCCTCGCCAAGCCGCAGAGCCGCAAAGAATGCAACCATCAGCGAGAGTAGATTACCCTTTGCGCCTTAATTGCGTCTTAGCGCCTTTGCGTGAGATTGTTTCTCGCAAAGTCGCAGAGCCGCAAAGAATGCAACCATCACCGAGAATAGTTTACCCTTTGCGCCTTAGCGCCTTTGCGTGACCCCTATGGCTATTCCATTTCGACTCTGTATCTTACCGGCGCACTAATTGGATGGCATGACACAACCCAAGAGCCCGGCCAAGATCGGCTTATGGACAACCACTGCGTTGGTCGTCGGCAACATGGTAGGCTCAGGTGTTTTCCTTTTGCCCGCAACACTCGCAACATACGGCGGCATCAGCCTCCTCGGTTGGATCGGCTCCTCAGTGGGAGCCATTTTTCTTGCTATGCTCTTTAGTCACCTCAGTAAGATTGTTCCCAATGCCATTGGTGGCCCGTATGCGTTTACCCGTGTCGGCCTCGGCGACTTTGCGGCATACCTTGTGGCGTGGGGATATTGGTTCTCCATCTGGTGTACCAACGCGGCGATCGCCGTTACTTTCGTTAGCTATCTCACCGTTTTCTTCCCGATCCTGGCCGTCAATAAAGTGTTGTCTGTATTGGTGGGGATATCAGCTGTTTGGCTTCTTACGTGGGTCAATATTCAGGGGGTCAAAGAGGCGGGGCGGGTTCAGCTGATCACGACGATCCTCAAACTCACACCCCTGGTGCTGATTGCCATCGTGGGCCTTTTCTACATCAAGCTCGGCAACTTCAGTCCGTTCAACGTCAGCGCTGAATCCGACTTTGGAGCGGTTGCTGCCACGGCAACCCTGACATTATTCGCTTACCTGGGTTTAGAAAGTGCAACGATACCCTCTGGAGATATTGTTGAACCAGAGAAGACCATACCCCGCGCAACCATGATTGGTACAACGTTTACCATTGCGGTGTACATACTTGCAACCGTTGCCGTCATGGGTATGATCCCCTCGCTGGATCTCCAGAAGTCCAATGCACCCTTCTCCGACGCTGCTGCCATTATCTGGGGTGACAGCGCCCGCTACTGGGTGGCACTCGGTGCCATCATCTCCACTTTTGGAGCGCTCAATGGTTGGATTCTGCTCCAGGGCCAGATTCCCTACGCTGCCGCGAAAGACCGGATGTTCCCGGAAATCTTCGGTCGGGAAAACAAGAAGAAGGCACCCGTCATGGGACTCGTGATTTCAAGTATCCTGATCACCGGATTGATGCTCATGAACTTGTCGAAAGGCCTGACGGAGATGTTCACATTCATGATCCTGTTGACCACCATCATGGTACTTGTTCCGTATCTTTTCTCAGCTGCGTCCTATGGGGTCATCATACTTCAAAATCGTTTCTGGAAAAAGGAGTCCATCAGCAAGATCATCATTACGATCATGGCGTTTATCTATTCGGTTTGGGCCGTTGTTGGTTCAGGACAGGAGACGGTCTACTGGGGCTTCGTAGCTTTGCTCTGCGGCATACCATTCTACGTTTGGATGCGACGAAAGAGGGATGATGATCACAATCATCCCAAACCTCCACATTACTAATCATGACTACCTGTCATTCCGAATCCGCTAAACTCAAAACTGTCTTCGTCAAACGGTCGAAGGATGCATTCGTTGACGATGCAATCATTGACCGGGACTGGAAAAGGCTCAACTACCTGTCACGTCCTGACAAAGTCGGAGCTGAAGCGGAGTACGCGGCCTTTGAAGGGATTCTGCGCAGTTCAGGTGCCCAGATCCATCACTTTCCTGCCGACGATTCTACGACAATGGATTCTGTCTATTGCCGCGATGCGTCCATTGCCACAGATAAGGGTATAATCCTCTGCAGCATGGGTAAGCCTGCACGGGCAACCGAGCCCGAGGCCCAAGCCAAAGCCTTTGAAAAGGCAGGAATTTCGATCTTGGGGCGCATACAATCACCTGGGAAGGTCGAGGGTGGCGATGTGGCCTGGCTTGACCCCAAGACCTTGGCTGTAGGGCATACGTACCGCACAAATCCTGCAGGAATCGAGCAACTCACGGCGCTTCTGAGTCCGGTAGGCGTTAGCGTGGTCACGGTACCGCTTCCGCACTACAAAGGACCGAAAGACGTGTTTCATCTGATGTCCATACTCAGTCCTGTCGATACAAATCTTGCCGTGGTCTATTCGCCTTTGATGCCCATCGCCTTTCGGGAGAACTTGCTGGATAGGGGATACAGTCTGATTGAAGTGCCGGACGAAGAATTTGACTCCATGGGCTGTAATGTTCTCGCCATCGCGCCGCGCGAGCTCGTCATGGTCAAAGGAAATCCCAGGACCAAGGCTCACCTTGAACGGGCCGGTTGTAAAGTCACCGAGTTTGATGGTGCCGAGATCAGTGTAAAAGGTGGTGGTGGGCCGACGTGTTTGACGAGACCCATGGAGCGGGTTCTTTGACACAACATTTTACATTCTACATTGGCAATTCTACATTCTACATTTTTCTGCGAAGCTGAGGAATTGCAAGTGAGGAAGGCAGAATGTAAAATATAAAATGAAGAATGTAAAATGGTAAAAACGGTTCTACTTTCATATGGCCTTTCCGGGAAGGTCTTCCATGCACCCTTTATTTCAGCAAACCCCGGCTTCCAATTGTTGGGTGCCTGGGAAAGGTCTAAGCGAATGATATCCACCGATTATCCGGGGACAAAGAGCTACGGCTCGCTGGAGGAAATCCTCAACGATCCGCAAATTGACCTGGTCATTGTCAATACTCCAACAAACACCCATTTCGATTTTGCAATGAAGGCGCTTCGAGCCGGAAAGCATGTCGTGGTTGAGAAGGCATTCACAACCAATGTCGGAGAGGCCCAAGCATTGACCCAAATGGCCGCTGAAACCGGCAAGAAGTTGTCAGTATTTCACAACCGCCGATGGGATAGTGACTTCAAGACGGTGCGCAAAGTGATGGATGACGGACTCCTGGGGGATATCGTAGAGGCACAGATTGCCTATGAGCGATACAATCCTGTCTTGAGCCCGAAAGCCCATCGAGAAACACCCGGGCCAGGAGCAGGCAACCTGATGGACTTAGGACCTCATTGTGTCGACCAGGCTCTGATGCTTTTTGGGATGCCGGAAGCGATTTCCGCCGATATCCGCGCATGCAGGAACGGTTCGCTTGTGGATGACTACTTCGACATCCTGTTTTTCTACGGCAAGCTCCGCGTGCGGCTGAAGAGCAGTTACCTCGTCAGGGAAGGGGGCCCTGGATTTGTGCTTCATGGGTCAAAAGGTTCATTCCTGAAAAATAGGAGTGACGTGCAAGAGACGCAATTAAAGCAAGGGATGAAGCCTGATGCCGCAGGCTTTGGCATTGAGCCACCATCTTTGTTCGGATTACTTCATACCGAGGTTGATGGCAAGGTCATCAGAGAAACCATTCAGAGTTTGCCCGGCAACTACGGCACGTACTATGACCTCATGCACGCGGCCATTGTGGGAAATGCCGATGTTCCTGTACCTCCGGAGGAAGCAACTAACGTGATGCGCGTACTGGAGATGGCAGTGGAGAGTAATCTTCGCAAGGCGGTCGTTCAGTTCTAAGGGTAGCTGAATGCCAGTTTCAGTCAAGCGTAATTGACGACCCCTCGAACAGTTGACATGAATTTTGTCAATTGCCCATTTGTCAACTGTCAACTTAACACCTACTCTTGGTCAACGGGAACTATCTACTCCTCACTTCCTGAAGCGTAATCATTCTTTCGGATTCCTCATCCCACAATTTCAGGCGGAAGCATTTGTAGATATCGATGGGGTTCCACGAGGTGGTCTTTACGTCATTCAATTCCGGCATGCTGTTCATGGCTTCTGGAAGTCGATAGAAGGGAATGCGCGAATTGATATGATGCACGTGGTGATAACCAATATTGGCAGTAAACCAGCGCATGACCGGGCTCATCACCATGTAGCTGGTCGATGAGAGTGCGGCACCCGCATATGTCCAGTCGTGGTTCTCGCTGAACTTGGCATCCGGGAAATTGTGCTGGCAGTAGAAGAGGTAAGCGCCCAGGCCTGACATGATGAAAATGGGCAGAAACCAGGTGAGAAGATAGGTGGTGAAACCGAAGAAGTACCAAATGACGGCTGCTACCCCCACATGAAGCACCAGGGCAGCAAGAGAATCAATGTGTTTTTTCGGGCTTTGGATGAATGACTTCAGGTTTAGCCAGTAAATGAACAATGTGAAATAGCCCAGCATGATCGTCAGCGGGTGACGGTTGACCAGGTACAGCCGACGTTGCCCTCTGGTGAGCGTCAGGTACCGGCTCTTGCTGATGGTTGGATAGGATCCAATACCCGACATCGTCAGCTTGGAGTTGTTGTTGTGGTGATGCTCATGCGAGCGAACCCAGATCTGTTCAGGGGCCAGGACGTAGATTCCAACAAACTTCATGAGCAGGGCAGCTGCTGGTGAATTGAGGAGGATGGCCCGGTGACGATAATCGTGATAAATGACGAAAAGCCTTACATAAAGCAGGCCGCAAATGCCGCTGGCAGCCAGCCTCGCCGCAAAGGGTACCTCGGTGAAAAAGCAGAGGGTGAGCAATCCAGAAATCAGGACGAGTGTAACGAGGAATTCAAACCAGCTTTTTGCCCGATTCTCGCCAATGAACTGCTTGCTGGCGGCTAAAAGTTCTTTCTCTGTTCGTTGCATGAATAGAATAACATGCAAAGATAGCAAAAGTTATGTCGACAACGGACGCTTGCTCTTCCAGCGTTTGTGTGACCAAAGCCAGATCACAGGACTTTCGGTGATATCCTTCTCCAGACGGCGGGTAAACACTTCGGAAATCTCATTCTCCTGTGTTTTACCTGGGTCACTAAATAAGATCTCCGGCGTGATGGTATAGTACCCTCTCCTTGGCCGCTCAGAATGCAAGTAGACAACCGGGTAATTGAACTTGATGGCCAACTTTTCGGCACCTGTAAACACTGATGTATCCTGGTTCAGGAAGGTTGTCCAATAGGCATTGGCCGGTGCAGCCTGGTCGGCTACAAAGGCGGTGGCGGTAACTCGGTGGCGGTTGGCCACCATCGCGCGCAGTGTTTGATTAACCGGAACAATCTCCGTCCCGAACCGCGTGCGCCAGCTCGTCATCATCCTGTCAAAAAATGGTTGTGAGAGTGGTCGGAAGATTACGACGAGCTGAAAGCCGGTGTTGAGCGTTATGCAAGGTCCCATCCATTCCCAATTGCCGTAGTGCCCCAGGACAAGGACGACACTTTGCTTCTTTTCAAAGAATTGCTGCAACCTTTCAGGATGAAGCAGTGTGGTCCTATGGCGATTCTCCTCTTCTGTCATCTTCATGGTCTTGAAGGTTTCCAGCGCCAGGTCGCACATGTACTGATAGTATTCACGAGTGAGCTTGCGAATGTCGTGTTCCGATTTTTCCGGGAAAGAATTCCGGAGGTTAGCCTGAATAACTTGCTTACGGTAGCCAACCAGCCTTACGAGAAAGGTCAAGATGTCGCTGAGTGCATACAGCAGGGGGAAGGGAAGCGATGCGACCAGATAGATGAATGGGTAGGCGAGATAGAAAGACAAGGCCTGCATGCCGTAATTTTTGGCAAAAATAGGATAAGCGTGCGCCTCGACCAAAGGCCGTGACGGCCAAAGCATTTTTAGTATCTTCACCAGAACTTAGATAAGCATTACACCTCAAGAATTATCAGTAAAAGGATTCCTTACACTTCACCATGGATTTGATCAGCAGAAGAGACTTTAGTCGGCGGGCCGCGGCATTGACACTGGCGCCACTCGTTTCCCTTGACCGGTCATTGGCTGGAATTTCTGACCAGACCGGTCCGGACCGGTGGCCAGGATATGCCAAGGCGATTGTCATTGATTTTCTCGCTAGTCCCGGGCCGTTCAACACGTCTGAGCGATTTACATCATTGTCGCCCGAGATGGTTGCCAATGCCGTTGCTTCAGGCATTACGGCCGTGAATCTGACGGTTGGTGGCGGCGGTTCGGTAGAGGACAATTTCGGCCGGATCGCCATGTGGGAGCGGGAGCTTGCCGCACATCCGGAATCGCTCATGCGTGTTCGCAGTGTGGCCGACCTGCAAATTGCAAAACAACAAAAGAAGCTTGGACTTATTTACGGTTTCCAGGATGCGTCTGTCCTGGGCTCGGATTTGTCGCGCGTTGAACTGTTCCGAAGTTTTGGTGTGAAAATCATTCAGTTAACATATAATGTCAGAAACCTGATCGGTGATGGCTGCCTGGAAGCGGCCAATGGTGGACTCAGTACACTGGGCAGGCAATTGGTGCAGGAACTAAATGACAAGCGGGTTCTTATCGATCTTTCGCACTGCGGTCAGCAGACAACAGCTGATGGTATACGGGAGTCAAAATATCCTGTAGCCATTACACACTCCGGATGCACAGCCGTAGCGCAGCGACCGCGAAACAAACGTGATGAGGAGTTGAAGGCAATGGCCAACAAGGGTGGGGTGATTGGCATATACATGATGCCATTCCTTACCATGGGACCACAGACCTCTGACCAGGATGTTGTGAAACACATTGAGCATGCGGTCAATGTTTGTGGCGAAGATCACGTGGGCATCGGCAGCGACCTGTCGATCACACCGCATCAGGTGACCGAAGCTTATAAGAAATCCCACGCAGATTTTGTCGCCGGCCGGCAGCGACAGGGGATTGCGGCTCCCGGAGAAGACCCCAATGTCTATATGTTTGTCCCCGAACTCAACGCGCCGAACCGACTGGAACTCATTGCCGAACGGCTTCTCAAACGGAGTCATTCGGAAGCCAGGGTTGAGAAGATCATCGGAGGCAACTCGGTCAGGCTGTTGAAAGAAGTGTGGGGGACTTGATGCACTTAGCTTTAGTTTTTCTAATTTGCGCGACTGCCTTCACCCGCTGAAATCCCAATGCTCAAGCTTAGTTTCCTTCAAACGACCCCTGCGATCGTAGTTGCCCTCATTCTATTTGTATTGATTATTCTTTCTTATTTGATAGGAAGGCGATTCCGTCAATTTGAGATTGCCCGAAACCCAGAACATGAAAAAGTAGAACTGGGCACCATCAATGGCATGCTGTTGGGTTTGCTGGGACTCTTGCTTGCATTCAGTTTCAGTATGTCCAATTCCCGCTATGATGATCGCCGCAAAGTTGTTGTTGACGAGGCCAACATCATCGGAACAGTTGTTCTTCGGACAGATGTTTATCCTGATAGTATGCGCAAATTGCTTCGTGCCGGTTTAAGGGACTATGTGGAGTCGCGGATTGCGTTTTATGAAGCTGGAATGGACACCAGGAAAATCATGAAGCATTTTACTGAAGCAGACTCTATTGGCATGGCAATCTGGGCGGCTGTAGCAACCTATGCCCGCGTCGATGACGTCACTTCCCGAACTTCTGAATTGATTCCAGCACTGAATGCAATGATTGATATCCGGACCACACGTCGTGCTGTTGGTGAGTCGACCATTCCGGATTCCATACTGTACTTCCTTTTCGTCATGTGCATTTGTTCAGGATTCCTTTTGGGATATGATCAGAAAGGTCCGATCAGCTGGGTTGTTGTCGTTGGATTTTCACTTATTCTGTCGGCTACGGTGTTTACCATTATTGACCTTGATCGACCGAGGGGCGGACTGGTGGATTTGGATACACCCAACCAGAAGATTGTTGAGCTTCGCAGTCTGTTTAAGTAGGCTGAAGTGTACTGTATTTTGGGGGACCAAGACTGCTTTGCTCATCTTAATTGAATTGAAACTTACTTTCAGATAATTCGTACTTTCGTCATACCAACAAACCTTCGCCCTATGAAACGATTCATGTTATTTTCTTTTTTGCTCGGCATACTGTCGAGCGTTGTATCGTATGCGCAAATGACGCTTCCTCCCAGCGGTTCCAATCAGCGCGGTGAGGTGTCGCAGTACATGGGGCTTGTCAAGGTCACTATCATCTATAATTCTCCGGATGTTTCCGGGCGGGAGGTCTGGGGAAAGTTGGTGCCGTATGGGATGGCCAACCTGAATTTTGGCAAGAGCAGCGACCAGAACCCTTCGCCATGGCGTGCGGGGGCCAATGAAAATACAACCATATCATTTACACATGATGTGGAGGTGGAGGGCAAGCCGCTCAAAGCGGGTACTTACGGTCTGCACATGATTCCAGGCCCGGAAGACTGGGTGGTGATATTCTCCAATAACACTTCATCCTGGGGCAGCTACTTTTACGTTCCCGCCGAAGACGCACTTCGTGTAACCGTCAAGGCAAAGGCTTGCGATGAGTTCAATGAGTTCTTGACATTCGATTTTACTGACCGGCAACAGAATGGCAGTACGGCCCGGTTGAAGTGGGAGAAGCTTCAGGTGCCCTTCAAGATCAGTGTACCCAATGGAGACAATTTGTATGTTCAGAAGTTGCGTGAGGAAATGTCAGGTTCGAAAGGCTTTGCCTGGCAGAATGTGGTGGCAGCGGCCAACTTTTGTGCCTCCAGGAAAGTCAATCTCGACGAGGCCTATGGTTGGGTTCAGGGACTTATCGGCCGCAACATAAAGTATTTTCCCATTTACAGTGCCAAAGGTGCTGTTCAGGTAGCCATGGGAAAGCAGGCGGATGCCGATGCGACCATGAAGGAAGCCATCAACTTGCCCGATGCAACGGCAGGCCAGATTGTGGGCTACGGCCGGTCGTTGATCACGGCCAAGCGTGAGAAAGAGTCGATACCTGTTTTTGAGCTGGCCAATAAGCGCTTTCCGGGAAATTCTACGGCTTTGATGGGCATGGCCCGGGGCTACTCTGCTATGGGTGACGCTAAGAAAGCGTTGAAGTTTGCCCAGGATGCCCTGAAAGTAGAAGCAACGCCCAACGGGAAGTCTACGATTGAAGGGATGATCAAGAAACTGGAAAAGGGAGAACCCATCAACTAGAAATTCAGACCTTTTGGTCTCAAAAGGGCTTTCGAGGCAGTCTTGTCAACAAGTACGTGACAAGCATTAGGCCATGTCGGCGATTTTCGGTATATTTGTGGAGTTTTTGACAGAATAATTCCGAATTGAAGAAGCATTTTTCGCTTGTAGCCGATCGTTTCCCTCACTTTCTCAATCATTTTGACTTAAACAAAGGCTCTGGGCTGTCGTTGTAAGGACATCCTTGTGACCAATTCAGCCGGTTTCCGCGCTCCGGTTGAACGAAAAGGGCTGGTTGTTGTTATGCGTGGGTGACCTAAACCTGTATACATGGCAAAATCGAACAACGCATTCATTAAAAAGCAGAAAGAGGCGTTACGTAAGAAGAAGCGGCAGGAAAAGGAAGAAAAAAGAGAAGAACGCAAAAAGAATTCAAAGGGGGGAGCGTTGGAGGATATGCTGGTATACGTCGACGAATACGGCAATTTTACTTCGGAACCGCCTAAAAATTTCCCTCTCGGGGGATCAGTTAATAAATCAAACAATAAATAATCAGTACCATGAAAGAAGGAACAGTGAAGTTTTTCAACAATGAAAAAGGATTTGGATTCATCAAGCCGTCGGATTCTTCCGAAGACCTGTTTGTACACAAGTCAGGACTAATTGACGAAATCCGTGAAAACGACCGTGTCAAGTTTGACGTGGAGCGTGGCAAAAAAGGCATGAATGCCGTTCGTGTTGAAGTAATTCAATAAACCGACTTTGCACAGCAAGTAAACAGATGAGGAAAATAACGTTCGATGCGAAAGGATCTTCTTTTTTCAATTCAGTAAAGGAAAAGGTTGATCGCTATTTTTCCGAGCAGCAGCTGGACCCTACGGGGAGCCGGAAGCTGTACGTGAAAAGCAGCATCCTGATCGTGTCTGCGTTAAGCCTGTACTGTTTACTTGTTTTTTTTAATCCCGCTACCATTATCGCCATCGGAGCATGTGCGCTCCTTGGATTCAACCTCGCCGCCATCGGCTTCAACATCATGCATGAGGGGGGCCACCAAAGCTTCTCCCGCTATCCCTGGCTGAACAGTCTTTCAGCCTATTTTCTTAACGTACTGGGTGGGAACACCTACTACTGGAAAATCAAACACAACATTAACCACCACACCTATACGAACATCGAGGGTGCGGACTCCGACATCGACGTCAAACCATTCATGCGTTTGCATGGCGAGCAACCCAGGCACGCCCTTCACCGCTTCCAGCATATCTATTGTGTCGTTCTTTACGGCCTGTCCTATATCGCCTGGGTTTTTAAGGATGACTTCGTCAAGTATTTCTCGGGCCGGGTATCTCCCCACATGCCCAAAAAACAGCTCAGTACCAAAGAGCATATTATTTTCTGGACCACGAAGGCTTTCTATATCAGCGTTTACATTGTCATTCCCATTTTAATGGTAGGGCTTGTCAAGGCCATTGTCGGCTTCCTGATTGTCACCATTGTGTGTGGACTGTTTATCGCCATCGTCTTTCAGCTGGCCCATGCTGTCGAAGGAGCAGAATTTGTTATGCCCGAAAACTCTTCGGGGAACGTCGGAGAGGAGTGGGCCATTCACCAGGTGAACGTAACCTCCAATTTTGCAACGCGAAGCAAGACTTTGACTTGGTTGCTTGGGGGACTGAATTTTCAGATCGAACATCATTTGTTTCCCCGCGTCAGCCATATTCATTACCCCCATATCAGCAAGATCGTCCGCGAGACCTGCAGGGAGTATAACGTCAATTACAATGAATACCCGACGATGATTCGGGCATTCTTCGCGCACGTGCTCTTTCTTCGGAAAATGGGGACGGCGTAAATCAATCAATCGGGTACGAAATCCACAATTATCCTTTCAACAGCGAATGAGGCAACTAAAGATCGTAAAGCAAATCACCAACCGCGAAAGCGAATCTCTTGATAAATACCTGACAGAGATCGGAAAAGTAGACTTGATTACCTCTGAACAGGAAGTTGAGTTAGCCAAGCGGATACGTGCCGGTGACACGGTGGCACTGGAGAAACTGGCATTGGCCAACCTTCGCTTTGTCGTGTCCGTAGCCAAGCAATACCAGAACAACGGCATGTCATTGGGTGACCTGATCAATGAAGGAAATGTGGGGCTCATCAAGGCCGCCTCGCGGTTTGACGAAACCCGCGGTTTCAAATTTATTTCCTATGCGGTATGGTGGATCCGTCAATCGATCATGCAGGCACTGGCCGAGCAGTCGCGAATTGTGCGGCTGCCGCTGAACCGCGTTGGATCGCTTAATAAAATCAATCGCGCCTTTTCGGAACTTGAACAGAAATTCCAGCGCGAGCCGTCGGCCGAAGAACTGGCCGATGTGCTGCAGATTACCACCGAAGAAATTGCCAACAACCTGCGCATTTCTGGAAGGCATGTTTCCGTCGATGCTCCGTTTGTACAGGGCGAGGAGAACAGCCTGCTGGATGTCCTTGAAAATAGCAATTCGGAGAACCCCGATTCGCACCTGATGGCCGACAGCCTCCGTCGTGAGGTCAGCCTGGCATTGGCCACCCTGCCGCAGCGGGAATCCGATGTCATGGCGCTCTACTTTGGCCTGAACGGTCAGCAAGCGCTAACGCTGGAGGAAATTGGCGACAAATTTGATCTTACCCGTGAGCGCGTGAGACAAATAAAGGAGAAGGCCACACGCCGTTTGCGCACCAATATGCGCACCAAGATGCTCAAAGCGTACCTGGGCTAGCGACTCCCTTTCGTAAGTACTTGGCCTTAGTCACCGCTCCCGACTGCGTAAAACTACGTCGGGCAGGCAGGCTGACAATCACGCGAATCGTTCGAGGATCGACTCCCTTGTCATGCTGATCGCAGACGAAGCATGAGGATGGGTATTGATTGGGCATTTGCCCCGCGCAGCGTTTGTGTGGAATCTGGTGATTTAGATCCAAAATAGATTTTGGGGGTGTTATCGCCCGCATTTTTGCCCCTTGTCCGGCCGAATAGCCAGCAGGAGAAGCACGGGCCATCCGAAAGCTTTTTTTAGTAACTTCCGGATCATAAACAATCTTATTGGATTATGGCTAAATACACGTTACAAGTCAACGGGAAAAGCTACGAAGCGGATGTTGAATCCGACACACCCGTTCTTTGGGTTCTGCGTGACCACCTGGGCATGCTGGGAACTAAATTTGGCTGTGGAATTGGGCAGTGTGGCTCCTGTACTGTCCACCTTAACGGCGCGGCGGTACGCTCCTGCAATATTCCCGTTTCGGCCATCGGCACCGGCAAAATCACAACCATCGAAGGCCTGTCGTCCAATGGCGATCATCCCGTCCAGGCTGCCTGGCAAGAGGTCGATGTGCCCCAGTGTGGGTACTGCCAGGCCGGTCAGATCATGACGGCCGCCGCCTTGCTTGCAAAGAACCCGAAGCCAACGACATCGCAGATTGATGACGTTATGCACCCCAACCTGTGCCGTTGCGGCACCTACCACCGTATCCGTGAAGCTGTAGTTCTTGCATCTAACAAAATGAAATAATCATGTCGACCTCCACTTCAACCAATCGTCGTAACTTCCTGAAAATCACAGCAACTGTATCAGGCGGATTATTCCTGGGGTTCAATATGTCTGAGTCGGAAGCTTCCATACTCAATGTCCTCGATCCCGAGAAGGTCCTTGCCGGAGAAATCAATTTCAACAGCTACCTGTCAATCTCACCGGACGATGTGATTTCGATTTTCTCCCCGAACCCGGAGGTGGGGCAGAATATCAAAACCTCTTTCCCGATGATCGTCGCGGAAGAACTTGACGCTGACTGGAGCAAGGTGAAAGTTTTTCAGGCACCACTCGACACCAAGCGCTTCGAGCGTCAGGTTACCGGTGGAAGCCAGGCCATCCCGCACAGTTGGGAGCGGCTTCGCAAAGCGGGTGCCACGGCGCGCTACCTGATCGTTGAGGCGGCTGCAAAAAGGTTGGGAGTTCCGTCGAGTTCGCTCAATACCGAAAAGGGACGCGTTTATCACAAGGACAGTAACCGCTCATTGAGCTATGGTGAGCTCGCCACGGAGGCCTCTGCGATTGGGGTACCGGCCGAAGTCAAGCTCAAAGACAGAAAGGACTTCAAGCTGATTGGCACTGCCGTCAGGAATGTTGACAATCTCGACATCGCGACCGGCAAGCCGCTGTTCGGTATGGATTTTTATCGCGAGGGTATGCTCTTTGCCATGCTTCAGCGCCCGGTTTCTTTTGGTATGAAGATCAAGTCTGTTGACAGTGCTGCGGCGAAGGCTGCTCCCGGGATCGTGGATGTTGTTCAGTTTAAAAACAATGTTGCGGTTGTTGGAAACTCAACCTGGCAAGTGAGCAAGGCGAGAAAACTGTTGAAGATTGAATACGAGCCCGACGGTGTGCTGGAAAGCACAACCGATCACGACAGGATTTTTAAGGAATTGCTTGAGAAGGGTGACGCCACCCAGCGCCGGAAGGAGGGCGATGTTGAGGCCGCTTTCAAAGCAGCGGCCAAGGTGATTCGCGCGGAATACCAGTGCCCGTTTCTTCCACACAATCCCATGGAGCCGATGAATTTCTTTGCGCACGTGCGTCCGGATGGCGTTGAGCTGGTGGGACCAACGCAGACACCTGACCTTGCGCGCAATGAAACCGCCAAGCTTCTCGGAATTTCCCCGGAAAAAGTTACGGTAGAACTGACACGACTCGGCGGTGGTTTTGGCCGTCGCCTGAAGGCCGACTATGCATTGGAAGCGGCAGAGCTTTCCAGTATCATCAAGGCACCTGTAAAAGTAGTTTGGACGCGTGAGGATGACATGGGAGGCGGCAGTTACCGGCCGGCTGTCAGGTACCGTTTCGAAGCTTCGCTCGACGCGCAGGGCAATATGACCGGGTATAGACTCCGTGGCGCTGGCATCAATGTACCCAACAGCACCCGCGAGGATAACTTTCCATCAGGAGCGGTTGACAATCTTCTTATCGAGTCGGTGGAGCACAAATCTCCCATTACCATTGGCGCGTGGCGTGCACCGATCACGAACTTCCTTGCGTTTGCAGAGCAGTCATTTCTCGATGAAGTGGCTCAGGCGGCCGGAAAGGATCCTGTAAAATTCAGACTGGATTTACTTGACCGGGCTAAGACTAATCCCGTTGGAGCCATCCGATATGATATTGACCGAATGAAGGGTGTGATTGAACTCGCAGCGGAAAAGTCCGGATGGGGCACAAGAAAGGGAGTTTCCCAGGGATTCAGTGTCTACTTTTCTCACCGATCTTATGTGGCGCAGGTAGCCGATGTGGAGGTCAGGAAAGGCAATCCCGTGATTCAAAAGATTCATGCAGCGGTTGATTGCGGCATTGTAATCAACACGAGTGGTGCCCAGCAGCAAGTCCGGGGTGGGATCGTGGACGGTATGGGCCACGCCATGTTCGGCAACCTAACGTTTAAAGAAGGCGCGGCTGAGCAGCGAAACTTCAATGCATTCCGTCTCATCCGTCTCAAAGAGGTTCCCGAAATTGATGTTCACTTCGTCGACAACGGCATTAGCCCAACCGGATTGGGTGAGCCGGCCCTTCCGCCCACCGGGGCGGCCGTCGCCAATGCGATTTACAAGGCTACCGGCAAGCGATTGCGCAGTCAGCCGTTTGTTTTGCAAGAAGAGCTGAAGGGAGTAAGGTTGGGCGAGCGAATGTGAGATGTTGTTCGTTGGCCGTTGTTCGTTGTAGGCTATGGGATATCATAAGATTGTTGACGGAAGGATGTTTGATGGCCATTTATTTGATGCGGCTGAAAATGCCGTTAGCAGAAGTGTGGACGGGAAAATTTCATTGGATGATGCGCTTGAGATTTATGAGGCAGTAATCGATGGTGGAATTTACACAGACGTTGAGCGGGAGACAGTAGATTACCTGCTGGCGAAAATGCCGTGGCGCGATGATGCCCGCGAATGGTTTATACGTGAACTGGAGGCCTGGAAGGAGCGTGAAATGCAATTCATATCCATGTCGCCTGAAGAGCTTGCCCAACAGCATTTTCCCAAAGTGGATGTCTTGCACGAGGAGTTTGACAGGGTGTAGCGGGAGATTGATCTTCGTGCAGCCACCATGGAAACATATGATGATCATGACGAAATTGCTTTGATTGTGAGACTGGCCGATGGGCGTCGCGTTGAAGTTCGATCAATACTCATTGATTTTGAGAATGACTTTGTTGAACTGCGTGGAGGCATTGCCATTCCCTTGCGAGCCATAGAGAAAGTTGAGATTTAGGTGCCGGGCTAGTAAACATTTATTTTATGCCTACCAGGAGAGATTTTATCCAACATACAGGGCTCCTGGCAGGAGCTGCCATATTGCAGGGATTAACTGCAAATGGCGGCGCGCCTCTTTCATCTGCTGCCGAGATTCGAAGTCAGCTCCTGGTTTCTGAGGGACGAATCTACCTTAATACCGGAAGTCTGGGACCAAGTCCCAGGCATGTGCTTGACGCGGTGGTTGATGCCATGAAGACACTTGAGAAGAATCCTGTGTCGGAGAACTGGGGTCCTCTGGGTCAAGCGATGGAATCCGTACGCAGCTCTGTTGCCGATTTCATCCATGCTGATGTCAAGGAGGTACTCCTTACACGAAATACTACGGAAGGTCTCAGCCTTGTATGCCAGGTCCTGCCGCTTCAGGAGAATGATGAAATACTCACCACTACGCTGGAACACGGCGGCGGTGAAGTGGGCCTTGAATACCTTGTCAAGTTGAGGGGGGCAAAGCTGCGCAGGGTTGAGTTACCGCTGCCTCCGCGGAATCCTGAGGAGATTATCTCTGTGATCGAGCAGGCCATCACTCCGCGCACGCGTCTGATCATGGTCAGCCATGTCAATACAGTGACCGGACTACTGATGCCGATTTCAAAAATCTCGAAGGTTACGGCACAGCGTGGCATTTACCTGTTGGTCGATGGAGCCCAGGCCCCCGGTCTGGTGCCTGTTGACGTGAAAGAACTGGGCGCTGATGCCTATGCCAGCAGTGGGCATAAGTGGCTGTTGGGCCCGAAGGAAACGGGATTCCTGTATTTGCGCACGGATTTTCCTGGTACCGTGCCTCCGGTATTTGCCTTTAATGGCCATGAAGCTTACACACAATCGTCCGGTACCCGTAATGTGGCAACGATCATCGGTCTGGGCAAAGCCCTGGAATGGCATAGTAAGCTGGACATTGCCAAGACGCATGACTATACCGTGCAACTGCGGAATTATTGCTTTTCCAGGCTGAAGGCAATTGGGGGTATTCGCGTGCTCAGTCCTGAACACCCTGATTTGGTTACGGGCATTGTAAGCTTTGAATTGTTGCATCGGAAAAACAGTGATGTTTATGCCCGGCTGAAAGAGTTGGATATTATTGTCAAAGTATTACCGCAGCATAATGCTATTCGGATTTCATGCCATGTCTTTGTCTCAAGAGAAGACGTGGATACCTTTCTAAATGCTTTGCAAAAGCTAACCTGAAAGCATTCATCCTCACCATGGTCATAAAGCAAGTTCTACGAAGTGCCTTACTGGGAACTGACCGTATTCCTTCGCGGCAAGAATACAAGTTTGCCATGCTTCGCGGCGAGTTTGCGATCCTGATCATCCTGGTTGCTCTTTTCTACACGGTGCTCGACCTGATTAACGACATGCGATCGTTCTTACCGTGGTATGGACTGATGATTGCGATCGGTATAACCGTTATTCTTCTGAATCGTCGGGGATACTACAAAGTGGCCAGCTACTTCATCCTGATACCGATCAATGTGGTAATATTTCTGTTTGCCGACGTCGACCATCCGCAAGGTGGAGTGTATTTCTTCTTTCTATGTGCATCGGTGGCGGGCATGGTCCTTTTGAGCAGCCAAAGCCGGACGCTTCAACTCATTTTTGGTATACTTCCCATTTTGCTCGGTTTTATAGCGAGACTATGGGACTTCAACATTATTGATTATCCCTCGCGGGATGAGACAATTGTCATGGTTAATTTTCTTGCCAATTTTGCCATCGGCTTGCTCACGAGCATCATGATCATCGCGTTCATGATCAACCGCCATCGCGAATCGGAGCGGTCGTTGCTGTCAAGCGAGTATGCCATGATCAAGGCCTCCGAGAAGCTGAAGCGGAGCGAGGAGCGCTATGCGCTGGCCCTTAAGGGGAGACAGGCGGGAATCTATGAATGGTTCGTGGCGGAAAACCGGGTCGAGCTGAGCGACCACTGGAAGAATCTGTTGGGATACAAGGCCGACGAAATAGGTTTCATTACGTTGGATATCTTTCTTGATATGGTGCATGCAGGTGACCTGGCACGGACCTCAGCTTCTGTTGAGCGTCACATGGCTGAACAAACACCGTATGAAAATGAACTGCGGCTTCGCATGAAAGACGGCACCTACCGTTGGTTTCAGGATACCGGCATAGCCAAAACAGACAGTGACGGCAGGTTGCAGGTGGTCATCGGCGCCATCATTGACATCCACGACCGCAAGCTGGCTGAAGAGAAAATCCTGACGCAAAATGAATTGCTTGCCAAGGCAAACAAGGAACTTGATCATTTTGTCTACAGCGTTTCCCATGATCTCCGTGCACCACTAAGTTCTATCCTGGGCCTTACTCATATATACACGTTGGCAAAGGATCAGCAGGAGCGGGACCATATTGTCAGTATGGTCAATGACCGTGCCCAGGTTCTCGATCGGTTTATTCGTGAGGTTCTAGATTATTCCCGAAATACCAGGCTGGAGCTTCATATGCAGCCAGTCATTGTCGCAGATGTAATTAAGGAATTGCTGAACGGACTTGATCACATGGATGGCATCGAGCATGTACGGATTCAAGCCGATCTCGATAAAGAGGTTTCTATTGTGACCGACCGCGAACGGCTGAAGGTAATTCTCTCCAATCTACTGGCCAATGCGGTGCATTACAGGGATCCTTCCAAAAAGTCTTTTGTTCATATCCGGGGCAGTGTCATTGACAACATGCTTGAGCTCGATATTGAGGACAACGGAATCGGTATTCGGAAAGAGCACCAGGAAAGAATCTTTGAGATGTTCTATAAGGCGCATGACCATTCTGAGGGGACGGGTCTTGGGCTGTACATTGTCATGGAAACAGTTCAACGGATGAAGGGTTCAATTGAAGTCCGTTCGGAATATACGCTGGGAACGACCTTTAGACTGAAGTTGCCAGATAACCGTGGTGCCTCCCTGCCGGGAAATGCGCATCTTACCGAAAGTCGCTCGACGGCATTATCCTGAACTACTCCTTGTTCTTCTTGCCAAACCGATAGCCTACCTGTATCTGGTAGCGGTATCCGTAGGCCCACGTCTCTGCTTTGCCCTGGGACACCAGACTCCCACCGGCCAGGAGGTCGTTGAGTCCCGGAAACCGATTGATAAGATCTTCAAGAATTTCATTGGATATATCGTCAGGATCGAATGTGTAGTTTCCGGAGAGCTCCAGCTTCGCCCGATAGTTGGAAATGGAAGGCCCCATAAACGACAAGTCCAGTGTCCATCGGTCATTGATTACAAACTGGTAGCCCAATTGCACGCCAAAGTTGAGGATATTGAATTCGGATGAGACGTGGGCTGGTTCGATGGTTCCGTTGTTGTTGACTTCGACATCTCTGCCATTGTGGAAATTATTATAACTAAAATAAGGGCCGATATAGACTCCGTGTGGAGCTGCATACTTGTTTTCCTTGGCTAGATAAAACCGGTATTCCCCACCCGCTTTAAATCCAGTGGCAATCGTTTCTCTTACAACGCCAATTCTGCCTCCCAGCAGACTCTGAGCTGGCAGCCGCTGAAAGCCGGCTATAATTGCGTAAGAATGTTTGTTGCTGATCACGCGCTCATACGAAACTACCACGGCCTGCCGGAAAAGCCAATAGGATGTCACATCAAGTTTTATGGTATTGCGGCGAATGGAGAGAGATGGCTCCTGTTCTTGCGCCACTGTGGTGAGGCCAGAGAGAAGAACAAAGACAAGAATTAAGAATTTCATGATGGGTGGCTATTGCGGGGTGACGTCGATGCCAGCGTGAGTGGCTCAATCGGGCCCAAAGTTCGAATTTTAAACAGACAATGCAAGAGTATATTTTCATTCCTCCTATGAAGGTAAATACCCGTTCTCTTAACTTGTGGAAATTCGTTTTCTGATGTAGCTATGCCCGACATTGTCGAACTTGTTAGTTGGAATCCGCTCAAAAAGGTAACGAAATACGAGTCGCACAACACGCAACAATGAGAAATACTGTATTCACACTATCACTTGTTTTTTGGATGGCTGTGCCTGGCTTGTCGCAGAAAAAGTTCTGGTACAAGGGAAATCTTCACACCCATTCCTACTGGAGCGACGGTGATGAGTTTCCGGAAATGATCATGGACTGGTACAAGAGCCACGGATACCATTTTGTGGGGTTATCGGATCACAACATCCTTGCTGAAGGAGAAAAATGGAAGAAGATAACCAAGAGTAAGCTCTACGAGGATGGCTTTCAAAAGTACCTGTCAAAGTACGGTGAGTGGGTAAACTACCGTTATGACAGCGGGCGCTACACGGTGCGGTTGAAGACATTGGACGAGTACAAGCCTATGTTTGAAGACAAGGCATTTCTCATCCTGAAGGCTGAAGAGATCACGTCTCGTTTTGGTCCCAAGCGTGATAAGCACGTCCATGTCAATGCAACAAACATCCAGCATGTTATTGGCGAGCAACCCGGCGCGACGGTTACCGAGGTTATGCAGAATGCCGTAAATGCTGTATTGAGCCAGCGCAAGGCGACAGGCGTACCCATGTTTCCGCACATCAACCATCCCAACTTTTACTACAGTGTTTCAGTCCAGGATATGATCGATCTGCGCGGTGAGCAGTTCTTTGAAGTGTACAACGGACACCCGATGGTCAACAATTACGGTGACAGCCTGCACCCGGGCATGGAAGCCATGTGGGATAAGATTAATATCGCGTATCGCCAGCGTAATCAGCCGCTGATGTATGGTCTTGGTACCGACGACAGTCATAACTACCATCAATTCGGTGCTGCTTACAGCAATGCCGGCCGGGGTTGGGTGATGGTAAGAGCAACTTCACTGGACCTCGCCTCGCTGATCACAGCCATGGAAGCTGGCGACTTCTATGCGAGTACCGGTGTTTTGCTCGATCGACTGAATTATGAAAATAACTGGCTGGATATTGCAGTTAAATCTGAGCCGGGTGTTCAGTATACCATCGAATTTATAGGCGCGAAGAAAGGTGCCAAAGAGGCAAAGGTTGTTCAGACAGTTAAGGGCACCACAGCCCGCTTTCAGGTGGCAAAAGGCTATGCGTTCATTCGAGCGCGAATCACGTCAACAAAGGCAAAGCCAAATCCATTCCAGGAAGGTGATTTTGAAATGGCCTGGACGCAACCTGTTGTGGGCAAATAAGGACTTTTTTTGCCACAGATTTCACAGATTAACACTGATTAAGTAGCAGCACAACCCGTTTGTTTTTCGGGTGAATTGAATCTGTGCAAATCGGTGTAATCTGTGGCAACCCACTTTTTCATCCACCTTGGCGGATAGTTCATTTTAGCCTATTTTAGTTGAAATCATCACCCACACTTCATGAAAATGACCCGCTTTGTATTTCTTCTATTGACCGCTATCAGCACCATTACTTTTGCGCAGCCTCCTTCGTCTGTGCAGGGTCTTCAATATCGAATGATCGGACCGTTTCGAGCCGGACGGACAGTTGGCGCTGTTGGTATTCCCTTGCAGCCCAACGTATTCTTCATGGGAGTCAATAACGGCGGGGTATGGAAAACCGATGACTATGGTCGCACCTGGAAGCCAATCTTTGACAAGAATCCCACCGGTTCTATCGGTGATTTGGCCGTTTCACCCAGTGACCCCAACATCATTTATGTAGGTACTGGCGAAGGTCTTCACCGCCCCGACCTATCCGTCGGCGACGGAATGTTCAAGTCTACTGACGGTGGCAAGTCATGGAGCCACATTGGTCTCAGTGATGTTCAGCAAGTCGGTCGTGTTGTAGTACATCCGACGAATCCCGAAATAGTTTTTGCAGCGGGCCTTGGTCATCCGTATGGCGCCAACGAAATGCGCGGTGTCTTCCGTACGCAAGATGGCGGCCGCACGTGGCAGAAGGTTCTCTATATAAACAACCATACCGGTTGCATTCAAGTTGAGTTTGATCCAACCAATCCTGTTGTCGTGTTTGCGGCCATGTGGGAACATCAGGAAGGCCCATGGGAAAATGCATCCTTTAACGGAACCAATAGCGGGCTCTACAAGTCGACCGATGGTGGAGCCACCTGGAAGAAGCTCGAAACGGGACTCCCAAGTTCTGCCGAGGGACTTGGCCGCATCGGGATAGGTATTGCACCCAATAACGCAAAACGCATCTATGCCAGCGTTGATGCCAGAGAAAAAGGTGGGATCTATCGAAGCGATGACGCCGGCGAGAGTTGGTTTTTGGTCACGAGCGATCGTCGGCTTTGGGGCCGTGGCAGTGATTTTGCTGAGGTTAAGGTTCATCCCACCAATCAGAACATAATTTTTGTTGCCAACGTCGCATCTTACAAGTCAACCGATGCGGGAAAGACCTGGACCTCACTTAAGGGCGCCCCGGGAGGCGATGACTACCATCGCATTTGGATAAACCCCCGTCACCCTGACATTATGATCTTTGCTGCCGATCAGGGCGCAACCATTACCGTGAATGGCGGCAAGACGTGGAGTTCGTGGTACAATCAGCCTACATCGCAGCTCTATCATGTCTCCACCGACAACCAGTTTCCCTACATGGTTTATGGTGGCCAGCAGGAGAGTGGCGCGATCGGTGTAATGAGCCGTGGACCTGGCGGGCAAATCTCTTTCCGTGACTGGATGGGTGTCGGAGCCGACGAGTATGCCTACGTGGCGCCCGATCCCAAGAACCCTGACATCGTCTATGGCAGCCGCGTTATTCGCTTTAACAAGAAGACCGGTCAGTCGCAAAACGTTGCACCGGAAGCACTCCGTTCGGGCAAGTACCGAATGCTGCGAACGCTTCCGCTGCTCTTCAACCCGTCAAATCCTGATCAGTTACTATTTGCCACCAATGTTCTGTGGAGCACCATCAATGGCGGCCAATCATGGGAAATTATCAGCCCAGATCTTACCCGCAAGCAACCAGAGGTTCCTGCAAGCGTGGGTGATTTCAAGACCGACGCCATGAATACAATGCCGCAGCGTGGTGTGATCTACAGTGTCGCACCGTCTCCGCTGGACAGAAATATCATTTGGGCCGGAACTGATGATGGCCTGGTTCACCTGACCACTGACGGAGGAAAGACATGGAAGGATGTAACGCCCTCAGGGCTGGCGTCCTGGGACAAGATATCACAGATTGACGCAGGGCATTTCGACAAGGGTACGGCATATGTGTCTGTCAACGCCATGCGCAAGGACGACCAGCGTCCTCATATTTATCGTACGACTGATGGAGGAGTGACCTGGAAAGAGATTGTAACGGGTATGAATCCACTGGGTCCGGTGAACGCGGTTCGGGAAGACATCAAGCAGCCCGGGTTGTTGTTTGCCGGTACTGAACGAGAAGTGTATTATTCAATCAACAATGGCGATCAGTGGAATTCCCTCCGGCTGAACATGCCGGCCACTTCGATTCGCGACCTGGTCGTTCATGAAAATGACTTGGTCATAGGTACGCACGGGCGCTCCATCTGGATCCTTGATGACTTTAGTCCGCTTCGTGAAATGTCAACGGCGACGACGGCGGAAGTACACTTGTTCACGCCATCGCTGGCAACGCGCGTTCGGGACAACATGTTCCTTGACACGCCTTTGCCGCCGGAAGAGCCGACAGGGAAGAACCCGCCAGAAGGTGCAGCCATAGACTATTGGCTGTCGACCGAAACAAGTGAGGTGAAGATTGTGATTCTGGATGCGAAGGGGAGTCCTGTTCGTTCGTTTTCCAGCAAGGACATCCCTGAGGCGATTGACACGACCAGGGTGGGGCATCCAACATATTGGTTTCGACCGGCTCAGAAGATAGGGTTGACTCCTGGTCATCATCGGTTCTATTGGGACTTGCGCTTTCCTGATCCGAAGGGAGCTCGGCGTGGGTTTGCGATTTCTGCCGTGTATCACAACACACCGAGCGGGCCACAGGGACCCTACGTGGCTCCGGGAACCTACACCGTGCGGCTTATGGTCGGTGGAAAGACCCTGGAGAAGTCATTGACCATTCGGATAGATCCACGCGTATCCATTAGCGAGGCCGATGTGAAGTTACAGACCGACTTGTCGATGACTGCTTACAATGCCTACCATGAACTGCAGTCCATCCGTGAGTCGATGGATGTGATGCTTGCGGATCCGAAGAAAAAATGGAAGGCAGGGCAGAAGGAGTCAGCATTGGCGCTCAGGGGGACCGGTGATCCTGAGGGTGGTGATTTTTTGTATGGATCCATCAGCGAAACGCCGGTTGAAAAAGAGACACTGGTCGGACTTCAGCACAAGTTGCTATTCATGCTCAATGTTCTTCAGAGTGCCGATGCAACGCCAACGCAGTCTGCCAGGGAATCAGTGAGGACACTGACCGCACGTCTGGATCAATTGCGGTCACGGGCTCAGGCCTTCAAATAGCATGATCGCCAGGCGGTTGTTGTGGTTTCTTTGGATTATAATGCCTGAGGCAGGCTGGACTCAACAACCTCTTTTTCAACATTTTCAGCGCTACGATGCCGAGAATGGGCTGCCGCAAAGTTATGTAACTGGCATCGCCCAGGACGGCGATGGATTTATTTGGGTTAGCACGCTCGAGGGCCTTGCCAGGTATGACGGCAAGGAGTTCCTGCGTTTTTATGCAATACCGGGGGACTCAACTACGCTGACATCAAGCCGTATGCATGGCTTGGCCTCTGACCGGAGTAGCCACCTTTGGGTGCTGCATGTAGATAATACCATCGACAAGTTTGATACACGCAGTTTCAGGGTTACCCGAAATGTTTCCCCCATTCAGCACAAAGTTGAATCAGGATTCACTGCGGCGATTCATCACAGGTCGGCCTTGCTGGCTGACGTGAAGGGCAACTGGCTTTCATACTCGGACTCGCTGTTACGGCTGTTTGACACTACAGCCAACCAGGCCTTTGGCAAATTCTTTTTCCGAGCCAAAAGTCAGGCACCTGTTTCCATTGTCCGGCATTGCTTGGGATCTGATGGAAAACTCTGGTTAATTACCCCCCGGGGTCTGGAGGTATTGAGTCCTGGTGATGCATTGCCTACCAATGTTGGAATGCGTGAGGAAGTCGCGCAAATCGATCTTACGCGGTCTCCCATTCTGCTAGCCATGCCGGACAGGATTATCATCGGTGGAAGGGGAGTGCTTCACACGTATAGAATCCGTTCTGGTGAATGGGGAAGGGTAATTCTCCCGGAAGGGGAAAAGAAGAATGACCTTCCTATAAGTCTTGCGAGTCTTGACAGTCACGGTCAGCTCGTCTTTGAGTACCAGGGGCGTATACTGCGTCTGGAGAAGGATGATCGGGTAACCGTATTATGGAAAATGCCGACAACCTTTGAAGTTTCGGTGCTCTTGGTGGATCAAACCAACACACTGTGGGTAGGGACGAATGCTGACGGACTTTATCGTGTCAACCTGATGACCACGCCATTCCAAGCGTATTCACTTCGAAAGAATTTTATTGCCGATGTACTTACCGATCAATTTCGAATACCGCATGAGCAGACGGACAAATTCAATTTTACAATTCCCGGATCCTATTACCTACGTTACTTTTACAGGGACCGTAAGTCTGTTCTTCTCACGTTGGAGAATTACTATGACAATCCGGGTATACTTTTGCTTCAGGAAGGGTCGCTTACCAGCTTATTACCGCTTAGTGATATGGATTCCTTTACCGGGGGTCCTGAAGGAACGTGTATTATCATGACGGCCACCCAGGAGTTGATCTTTCGATCACCTGGATCCGGGTCGCCGGCAAGGGTAATTCGAACGTCGCTTCCCAACTCAGCAAAAGGATCTGTTATCGAAATGCAATGGGACGGACGATCGTTGTGGGTCATTACAAAGAACGAATTGTTCGAGTTGCGTGATGGAAAAGTGGTGGCTTCTCAGGATGCATTTGACGGTTTCGTTATCAATACGATTCGAAATGATCCCAAAAGGGAAGGTGTTCTGTGGGTTGGAACGCTGGGCGGTGGATTGTACAAGGTGGCCAAGGCAGATCTTAATGTAATAAAGTCGTATACAAAGGTTGCTGGCTTGCCCAATGCAACCATCAACGCCATTGTTCCTGATTCCAGTGGATTTCTGTGGATCAGCACCAATCAGGGGATTAGTCGTTTTGATCCAGACAAAGAGGTCTTTGCAAACTTTACCACGGCGGATGGCCTTAGCGAAACGGAATTTAACCGACACCACCATCTGCTTTTGCCCAACGGACATATCGCCTTCGGAGGGTCACGCGGCTATACGGTTGTGCAGCCTGACCGTTTTGTTGAGGATACACTGAGCACAGACGTCCTGGTAACCCGACTGACTTCCAGCACAGGCGACTACAGTGTATCCAATCCGTTGGAGATTAGTGAACGGTTGGAGTTTGATTATTCAGAGAACACGTTTGGCCTTGAAGTCGCCGCCATGCAATTTAACAGCCCGGAGAAGAACAGATTTCGGTATCGACTTGAAGGAGTTGACAAGAATTGGGTTGACAATGGGAGTGATCAGAAAATTCGGTTCAATCAACTTCCGTACGGCTCGTACACGCTGCACCTTAATGCCTCCAATACTGCGGGTATCTGGAGTCAAAAAATTCGGAGCATTCCCGTAATCATACATCCTCCTTTTTGGTTGACATGGTGGGCATATATGGCTTATGGAGTAATCATTTTTGGTGGCGTGATGGTATTCTGGAATTCTTACAAAGAACGGCTTAAAGCCAGGCAAGAAGCGGCCTTCAATCTCCGGGAATCTCAACGCCTACGCGAAATCGATGAGATGAAGACCCGGTTTTTTTCCAACATCACGCATGAATTCAGGACACCGCTAACACTCATTTTGACTCCGCTTGAGAAGTACCTTACCGATCGTGAACTTTCAGAAAATGTCCAGCAACTGTTGAACAGCAATTATCGCCATGCTTCGCAGCTACTTCGACTTGTCAATCAATTGCTGGACATCGGAAAACTGGAGGCGGGTCGGATGCCGGTGCATGCTGTACCGGGTGAAATTCTTCCTTTTGTACACGATTGCGTGAATTCGTTTCTTTCAGAGGCCGTGAGAAAGAGCATTACTTTGAAGGTTGAAGCGGAGGCAATTGAACATCTGTATTTGTTTGACAAGGACAAGCTGGAAGAGATACTCTCCAACCTCGTGGGCAATGCAATTAAGTTTACGCCGGAAGGGGGACAGGTAATTTGCAATATCCGGCTGATTGAAGTAGAATCTAAGAAGGAATGGCTGAGACTCACGGTGGCAGATACAGGTGTTGGAATACCCGAATCCGAACATGGTCGGATATTTGAGCGGTTCCATCAGGTGGATGCGACTGGAACCCGAAGGTTTGGGGGTACTGGTATTGGTCTTGCGCTGGTGAAAGAGTTGGTAGATCTGCTGGGAGGTACCGTTCAACTTACAAGCCAACCTGGTCGTGGATCCACCTTTGTAGTCGATTTGCCAGTCGAGCGAATCAGTGTCAAGGCAGCGGAGTTGTCAACATCCCAGCCATTGCCCAAACAACATAAATCCGGTGAATACGTGTCTTCGGGAGATGTGCCTGTCTTGCTTGTCGTGGAAGACAACCCCGAATTGAGATCATTCCTGGTAGAAAATCTAGCAACCACATGGAAGGTACTTGAGGCTGAGGATGGCTTTCAGGCGTGGGAGCTAATGTTTGGTGAATTGCCCGAGGTGGTTATTTCAGACGTGATGATGCCTGGAATGTCAGGCTTTGAGTTTTGCAAACGGGCGAAGGAAGACTTTCGAACAGCGCACATCAGTTTTGTTATGCTGACAGCAAAAGCAGCCCAGGAATCGAGGATAGAGGGGTTCGAGGCCGGTGCAGACGAGTACATCAGCAAGCCCTTCCACATGTATGAGTTGGAGCTCAGGATCAGAAACCTCCTCCAGAACCAGGAAAATCTGCGAGACCACTTCCAAAGCCTTCTGTTGGATAAGTCTGGGGAAGTCAAGCCCATTGCATCGGAGGATCCATTCCTGACAAGGATTCTGGCATATGTCGATGAAAACATGAGTGATCCCTTGCTTAGCATAGAGCAAATGGCTGAGGCACTTTCGATGAGCAAGAGTACGTTAGGTCGAAAATGCAGGGTACTGCTCAACCAGTCGCCCAATGACTTTGTCCGTCAATATCGGCTCCATCAGGCAGTTCGAATGCTTGGCGGGTCGATGACGGTGGCGGAGGTGGCACACCAGGTGGGGTTTGAATCACCTTCTTATTTTTCTCAATGTTTCCGTGACCAGTTCGGGGTCTCGCCCTCTTCTTTTCAAGCCACTTCTTAAAGAGCCCCATTACCGGGCTGCGATCTGACGCAAATTGACCCAATTCTTATAGAGGTTGCGTCAATTTTGATACCCACTCAAGTGGAATGAAGGGTAGATTGGTGGTCATAAATCTAACCACTCCTTCAATGAAGCAATTTAATTGTCGCTCGCTCCCTATCAATTACCTCTTCTTGATAGGTATCATATTCTGGGTAATTGGATGCAAAAAGGAAGATGCGGCTCCTGTAGTAGTTGTGATACCCACCGTGACAACGGTATCTGTGTCCTCAGTATCCAAGTCAACTGCTACCGGCAATGGGGATGTCAAGAGCAATGGTAACGGAACCATTACACAACGCGGCGTGATTTGGAGTAAGACGCCAGGCGCAACCATTGCATTGCCCACCAAGGCAACCACTGGTCTTGGCTCAAACGGGACAGGTGCTTTCTCGGCAAATCTGGTGGGACTTGAAGGAGGGACAACGTACTTCTTCAGGGCGTTTGCCACCAATAGTGTTGGAACCGGGTATGGTTCCGAGATATCTTTCACAACATTGCCGCTCGCGTTGGCAACAGTCACTACAGGTGTTGCTACGGATGTTATGCCTTTTTCAGCTACCGTTTCAGGTACAGTAACGGGCCAAGGTGATGGTTCTGTTACCGACAGGGGTATCGTCTATAAGACTTCGGTGGGTCCGACCATTACAGATTTGAAGCAGTCTTCAGGAACGGGAACAGGAGCATATACAGCCGCGCTGACCGGCCTGACGCAAGGAACGACCTATTTTGCCAGAGCGTTCGCTACGACCTCAGTGGGCACGGCCTATGGAGCGGAGATTCAGTTCACGACAGCTGCGTTGCAGAACCTCTCTCTAAGATTTGATGGAACCGATGATTATGTATCACTTGCTACATTTAATCTTTCATCCAGCGTTACCATTGAGTCCTGGGTCTATTGGGAAGGTGCAACGGCAACCACCGATGTCACCTCAAACTGGCAAAGAGTCTTTGACTTCAACAGTGGAACAGGAAAGTATATGTTCTTCACGCCGCGCAATAATGATGGTTCTGCTAACGCACACTTGCCGAGATTTGGAATCCTAGCCCTTGGGGGTACAGAGCAAACGCTTACAGGAAAGTACAGGTGGAGCACCAATCGATGGCATCATGTCGCTGTGGTGTTGAATGGCACTACAGGACAATTGTATATTGATGGTGTGCTGGAGGACTCGAAGTCCATGTCCTACACCGGATCCACACTAGGAATCCTCACCGCTTTCTGGCTAGGAAGATCTCCCTGGGGCGACGCCTACTTTAAGGGCCGCATCGATGAGGTTCGGATTTGGAGCACTGCTCGTACACTATCACAGATTAATTCCAATATGAATGTTAGCCTGACAGGGACGGAGAGCGGTTTGGTTGCCTACTACCAATTTGAATCGCAAGCGACGGCTAACGGCACCAATATCACATATAACAAAGTGTCCAGTAAGGTATCAGCCGCGGATGGGACCCTTTTCAACTTTGCGCTAACGGGATCGAACTCCAATTGGACCACCAATTATGCAGTTCCGGCAGCATTGACGCTGGGGCAATCTTATGAAGGGGGAAAGATCGCATATATTGACGCAACTGGTTTACACGGTTTCATTGCCACCACGTCTGACCAGAACGCTAGTGCTTCATTACCTTGGTCACCCAGCTTTACTGCTCTACTGGGAACATCAGCATCCTTGACAAGTGGGCTAGCAAATTCCATGACAATCCTGTCAACCTACGGAGCCTCATCAGGAACTAACTATGCCGCCTACATATGTTTAAGTTTGGACCTTAATGGTTTTGACGATTGGTACTTACCGAGCAAAGATCAGTTGGAAAAGATGGACGACGTGGATGCGCTTATTGGAAACTTGAGCGGATGGTATTGGAGTTCAACCGAGTTTGACGCAGCTAACGCTTACGACCATCAATTTCCGGGTGGTTCTCTCGGTACAACATGGTCCAAGACAAGTTCTCTGGATAAAGTGCGGGCCGTGCGGACATTCTAAAGTCCATTATCGTGGCACTTTGGCTAGCCTGTTTGATACAGCTCCAATACTTCCGTCTTATCAGGAAATGAGAACAATTTGATGAACTTAAACCCATTGCTTCTCAGCAATGCAATCGAACGCAAATTGTCCGGCTGCACAATCGCAGAAATGACTGGAATCTTCAGTGATTCTTTGGCAAACTGCAAAGTAGCGCTGACGACTTCCTGGGCATAACCCTGGCCCTGGTAGACAGGCAACAGTGCATACCCGATATCTGGTGTCTCCAGTTCCGCACGATTGAGGATTCCACAAATGCCGATAGGCTCCGAAGACTCCTTTAATGCCACTAGCCAAGCCCGTAGTTATGTTTTCGGTAGCTAGCGATGGGCCCTTTTTCAAGATATTCCCTGGCTTGCTCTTGTGTCTTCACATTGCGGTCTCCAATGTACTGGAGCCAGCCGGGCGAGTTGAGCAATTCGATAATAAGTGGACTGTCTTCGAGAACCAGCTCACGAAGGCAAAGCCTTTTGGTTTCAAGGATAGTTTGAGAAGGAGACAATCTGGAATGGAAGTGCTATTTCTACCAACGCCTAAAAATCATCCATTGCAGTGGCTCTGCCAATGCCATCGGGGAGTTTGTTTTCGCGGAATGGCCTATGGATTATTTCTTAATCTCGACTTTCCCGCTCCCCGGCAGGATTTGTGGTTGTTTAAAATCTTCCTTCGTCACTTCTGTCTCTTTGCCAAGATACATCCAGTTGATGGAGTTGGAGTACTTCTTAAATGCCTTGTTCATGTCCACAACCGTCACCTTGTCAACGGCATCCATGAATGTCTCAAAGTTTTTCCAACTGCCCGCGATTTCATTGGCGCCAATGCTCAGACTCTGCGCACCATTGGTCTCAAGACGGGAGTAATGGCCCGTAAGAAATTCTTCCTTTTTGTCTTTCAACTCTTTTTCCTTAAAGCCATTGTTTTTCACATCGTTGATCTGGTCGATCATCACTTGCAGTGCTTCTTTCGGCTTGGTCGACGAAGCGTAGAAGACAGCATGCGGGTTCTGCGAGGGTCCGGTGTTGTAAAAGGCCGCCGGCGCGTAGGTGAGACTGCGTTTGGTCCGAAGTTCAACAAAAAATTTATCTCCCATGATGGCCATGGCAACGCGCATGGGGACTGCATCGGGCTCGTTTAATGCTGGGAGCGACATTGTACCACGCACGTAATTGGTAGCGATATCCCGATTTTCGATCGTAACACCAGGCTGGATCTCTGTCTTCGGGTCTGCTTTGGCTGTTGTACCTGAGGGGAGTGAAGTGAGGGCGGCATTTACTTTGGCGACAATGTCCGCTTCCGTTACATTGCCCACGACGACCAGGAACACATTGTTTTTGTTGACAACTTTTGAGAAATGTGCCTTGACATCATCAAGTGTCAGACCTTCCAGGCTTTTGACTGTGCCATTGGGGATCTTCGCATAGTTGCGCCCCGCATAGCTCAGTTCCATGGCCTTATTTTCCACGTAGGCATCTGGATCAGCTTCTTCCTCGCGGGCGCCGGCAACCATGCGATCTTTGATCAGGCCGAATCCCTGCTGGTCCAGCAGCGGCTGCGTGATGACGTCTGTGAATAAGCTCCATGATTGGTTCCAGTAAGTGGCTACACAACTCATGCTCACCTGGCTGTAGTCGAATGAACTCGAATAGCCTATTTCGGTGCCAATTTTCTCCTGTGCGGTGGCAAAGTCTGTCATCGACAGTTTTTTTGTTCCGCCTTCCGTGGCTACCGCCATAGCGAGGGCTTCAATACCTTCCTTGTCCTTGCTGTAACTCGCGGTACCACCCCGAATGAACAGCCGCACGGAAACTATTTCTTTCACGGAAGGTTTGTACAGGATCTTAATCCCTCCGGCGGTAAGTTCTTTGATCTTTACTTCCTCCACAGGTGCCAGGCTCATCAGGCTAAGGCAGCCAATCATAACAAGGGGTCGTATCATCTTCATATCCATCATGGTAGTCATTTTCATTCGTTAATCATGTAATCAATCATGCAATCAATCATGCAATCCTTTCATCAAGCGAATCAAGGTCGTTTGAGACTGGCCTCCAAAGCCGGACGCTTCTCTTTCGTCGTCAGTATACCTGTAATGCTGGGTTTCCCTTGGATATATTTGGTTACATACTGCTTAATATCCTCGCGTGTTACTTTGTTGAGATTCTCAACATAACTTGTGTAGTACCCGATCGACGCAGAGGCCCACCAGTAAGTAACCGTATGAATGAACTCCGATGTCTTCTCGCGGCTGCGGGCATCGTCAATGGCGAGTTGGACTTTGGCTGTCTCCATCTGTTCATCGGTAAAGTAGTCATCCTTGTTCCACTGGGCGATGTGTTCGTCCAATTTGGCTAGGGCTTCCTTGACCTTCGCCGGGTTGGGCACGAGGAAAAGGTTAATGGGGCCCACGTATTTGTTTGTTCCGTAATTGAGATTGGCAGCAAAGGCTAGCCCTGACTCGACCAGTTCCTGCTGGAATTTCGAAGATTTTTGACGCAACAGAAAGCTGAATACATCAGCGGCATAGGTGGCCTTTAGGTCGTTGCGCGTATCCGGGCCATGCCACCCGCGAATCACGATCGTATTCCGTGCGTTGGGGTTCTCTGTAAATATGGTCTCGCTTTGCGTCAGGGGCTTGAATTCAGGGATGGGGTACTTGACAAACGGATCGAATCCGGAATTGGGCCAGCTTTCAAACAGCTCAGCGACGTGCTTAAAAACTTCGTCATGGTTGGCGTCGCCGGCAATGACCAGGATGCTGTTGTTGGGGTGGTAGTACTTGCCTTGGATAACCTTCATTTTCTCTGTGGTGGCCGTCAGGATTACATCGTGATTTCCGATCACGTTCTTGCGACTGTAGAGATCGCCCCACATTTTCTTCTGGATGTCTTCGAACAGCCAGAATGTCGGCTGTGACTCCGCCCGCTGAAATTCACCGTCGACAACAGGATTTTCGTTCTTCATCTCCTTTTCATCGAAAAGCGGATAGCGTATGGCTGAGTTCATAAACTGCAAACCTTCCTTGAGAAATTTCTTGTTGAGGGTGAAGTAGTAATTCACCCGTTCATTCGACGTGGTGCCATTCCACTGCATGCCCAATTCGTTGGTGCGATTCAGAAAAGCCTCCTGATTGGGAATGTCTTTGTTGGCCTTGAAGAACATGTGCTCATACAGGTGGGAGAGTCCATTATATTCAGGAGACTCGGTGTATGATCCATTTTTTACACAAATTTCTACCGTAATGAGCGGGACAGTCCGGTCTTCAATGACCAGGACTTCAAGTCCGTTTTTGAGCTTGGTAAGGAAGAAATTTGAGGGTAGGTTTTGCGCAAAGGCTCCAGCCGCCAATAGCACGGCCGTGCACGTGATTAGGAACGATTTCTTCATGAGCGTGAATGGTTTTCGAAAGGCTCAATCTACATTATAATTGGGAAATGTTCAAGATAGAAACCTGGTTGCCCGGACCAACGTCAACGACTTCAGGACAGCTGTCAGCTTGTCTTAAAAATTTGTAGCCAACAGTGATTTGCTAAATCTGGCTTACCTTACAAAGGGGAAAAGATAATAAATCAAACAAGCATGGAACTACTCATCAACATCATCGGCTGGACTGGCTCGGTCATGGTTATTGCGGCCTATGGACTTAATAGCTACCAGAAACTGGACTCTAAATCCCTGACATTTCTTTTGCTCAATCTTATTGGGGGTATATTTCTTATTGCGTATTCCTACTACTATTCCGCATTTGCCAATACTTTCATCAATGTAGTCTGGGTTGTTATCGCAGTACCAGCCCTGGTGACCTATTTTAACCGTAGGAGGCAATCCTCGCCGAACTAAGCGTCAAAATCCGCAATGGCTGGGGTTCGCGTTTAGTTCGTTCACACTTCAGCCACCGCATCCACCTCGACCAGAAAACCTGAATGCAGGGTAGTGGTCGGCACAACCGTACGTGCTGGCTTGTGTTCGCCGAGTTTCTTTGCATAGAGATTATTGAAAGATTCCCAATGACTAATGTCGCTGACAAAAACCGTGACTTTAACCAGTTTGTCAAGCGATGTGCCTGCAGACCGGAGGATCAGCTCCAGGTTATTCAATACCAAATTGGCCTGCTCTTCAAAGGAAACGTCTGTATACTTCTTGCCGGTCATGGGATCAATAGGTAAAATGCCCGAGACAAAACAGAAACCATTGCTGATGACGGCGGTGGAGTAGTGACCGACGGGCTTTATAGCTCCTGAAACAGATATGGTTTTCATACTGGCTTCCTACTTCAATGTCTCCGACAGCCACTTGTAGAACTCCCTTTGCCAGACGATGGCATTCTGTGCCGTCAGGACCCAGTGATTTTCCGTAGGCAAATAAACGAGTCTGCTTTTGATGCCGCGCAACTGTGCAGCTGTGAAGGCCTCGAATCCCTGCGTTTCAGGCACACGGTAGTCGCGACCACCGTGGATGATGAGCATGGGCGTGTTCCATTTGTCAACCATGTTGCTTGGGTCGAAAGTGGAGTATGACTTCTGGGCGTCTGCATTGCTCTTCTCCCAGTACGGTCCGCCATATTCCCACTGCGAGAAGAACACTTCTTCCGTGCTGCCGTACATACTCTTGAAGTTGAAAATTCCGTCATGCGCAATGAAAGTCTTGAACCGATTGTTGTGGATGCCAGCCAGATAAAACACCGAGTAGCCTCCGTAACTGGCTCCAACTGCACCCAGGCGATCTTTGTCGACAAACGATTCTTTTGACACCGCGTCTATGGCAGATAAATAATCATCCATTACCTGACCTCCGTGATCTTTACTGATCTTTTCATTCCATGCAACACCGTGACCAGGCATGCCACGGCGGTTGGGGGCTACAATGATGTACCCATTGGCAGCCATCAATTGAAGGTTCCAGCGGAATGAATAAAATTGCGTAAGCGCTGATTGGGGACCGCCCTGACAATACAGCAGGGTGGGATACTTCTTCGTGGCGTCAAAATTGGGCGGGTATACCACGTACACCAGCATTTGCTTGTTGTCGGTCGTTGTTACCATCCGCTTCTCCACTCTGCTCATGGCTACCTTGGCGTAGACCGCATCATTCACATGCGTGAGTTGGGTCATTTGGCCATTGGAAAGATTGACCGTGAAGAGTTCGGTGGCATGGTTCATGTCGTTCCGGGTAACGACCATCAGATTACCCGATTGTCCGGAAATCGAGGATACATCGAACTCGCCTTTCGTAATTTGCTTAACGACAGGAAGTTTCTTGGTTGCTCCGGGATAGTCTACTGCAAACAGCTGCAGCGTACCATCGACAGCCGCAATGAAGTAGATATTTTTACCATCGGCGCTCCAGGCATATGACTGAACCGACTCATCCCAGCCTGCTGTGAGATTGGTGGTCACATTGCCATTTCGTACGACCAGGTCATTCTTGTCAGACTCATACCCATCGCGCTTCATGCTCAACCAGGCCAGCGTACCTGTAGAAGAGTATGTCGGGTTGGTATCGTAACCCATCATGCCTTCTGTGAGGTTTGTTGTTGCTCCCGTTGCAATATCGTATTGATAAAGATCGGTGTTGGTACTGATCGCGTAAGCCGTACCGTACTTCTTTTTGGTGACATAAATAACCTTCTTGCTGTCGGGCGACCAAATGTAATCCTCGTCGCCGCCAAAAGGTTTCTGCGGGCAATCGTGTGGTTCACCTGGCATGATGTCCTTGCCTTCGCCGGTTGTTCCGTTCACAAGGGGGTGAACAAATACATGCCCGTAAGCACCGTCTTCCCAGGTATCCCAGTGGCGGAAGTTCAATCCGTCATAAATCTGAACATTGGACTTATTGAGATCCGGATAGAAGTCGCTGCCGTAAACCCTGGTAATTTTGACATCTTTGGAACTCAAAATGTACTTGCCGTCTGGTGAAACGTTTTTGTCAGGGAGGATATCGGCAGTGCTGGTGATTTCGGAAGGTTGTCCGCCTTGTAGTGGAATGATATAAGTCTTGCGGCTGCTTCTGTTATCGGTAAGACTGGGGGTGCTCACAGCGTATACAGCATTTTTACCGTCGCGGGATATACCCAACGGGGCGACTCGTCCGAGTTGCCACAGGAGCTCGGGCGACATCGGAGATTGAGCAAGTGTGCCGATTGACAGGCAGATACAAGAAATTGAAAAGAAGTGTTTCATGGTTCTGGTGGATGGTTCAGTTTAACTGCGGTTGGAGGTCAGCGACTATGGAATGTTTTCAAATCTTTTCATCCATTCCTTGCGCTCACTACTCTCATAATGGGCCTTGGACTTAATGGGAGCGATATGATGCTCCATCAGTGGGATCAGCGACTCTTCTGGAAATTCTGCCGGGGCTTCCGGGATGAAGGCTGAAAGCATGTCGATGGTGTCCTTCATACCTGCCGTTTCGGCAAGGTTGGTCCATTCTTCAGGGTCCTGAACAAGATCATAGAGTTCCTTGCTGCCATCGATGTACTGGATGTAATGCCACTGCTGATACCGCACAGAGTAGCTGCCATAATCGTACGTTGTGATAACGGGGCGGTCAATCAGTGTTGCAGGATCCCGAAGCAAGTCTGTCAGCACCTTGCCATCCAGGTCACTCCGTGGAGGCAGTCCGCAGAGTTCAATAAGTGTGGGGTAAATGTCAAGAAGTGATACAATGCTCTTGGCGTCGCCGGACTTCGAGCCCGATGGCATTGAACCGTTGCCTTTCGGGACTTTGATCATCAGAACGCTTCGGTTGAGATTCTCCCACAGGGCGAACTTTCGCCAGTGATTTTTCTCTCCCAGTTGCCAGCCGTGATCAGACCAAAGCACAACGATGGTATTTTCCGCGTAAGGGCTCTCCTGGAGTGCGTCAAGAAGCCTACCAACCATAGCATCGGCAAAGGCGACAGATGCGAGATAACCTTGAACTCCTTTCTTCCATTGATCAGCCTGCACAACATGACGATGGTAGTTGCCACCGCGTTCTACAAGTTCCTTCCTGGCAAAGACACTCAGGTCAGTGGTGTCGTCCTCATTCAATTTTGGGAGCTGGATGTTCTCCAGGGGGAACATATCGAAATATTTGCGAGGCACGTACCAGGGCAGGTGAGGTCGATAGATTCCGCAGGCAAGAAAGAATGGTTTGTCATGTTGACGTTTCAGCTGGTCAGTAATGTAATTGACACTTTGAAAGTCTCCGGTCTCCTCATCCTGAATGTCGAGCGGCGACCAGTCGAACATATTGTAGCCATATTTGAATGCGGGCATGCTGGCGGGGCGCTCAGGTGGGAAATTGTCTTGGGGCATCGGTTTGGTTTTAGCAGGGAAATAATCGACCCACCCGGCCGTGTCCACTTGTGCGTAGTGATAGATTTTTCCAGCTCCGGCTGTATAGTATCCGTTGCTGCGAAAATACTGGTTGAGTGTAGGCAACTGACTCAGCATAGGAATCTTCCTCCAATCCTGGTAGTTGGAGTACAGGCCACTGGTGAACGTATGCAGACCTGTCATGACGGCTCCGCGCGAAGGATTGCATCCGGGGCTGGCGCAATACGCTCGGCTGAAAGTCACCGCCTCCTGACTGAATGATTGAAGATTGGGTGTTTTGCTTTGCGGATTTCCTCCCAGGGGTTCAATCCAGTCGTTGAGGTCGTCGACAGAGATGAACAGCACGTTCGGGTGATCGTACTTTTTCTCTGGCGCTGAACAGCCTGCGGTGAGAAGTACAGCAGCAGCATAAAGAAGGGTGCGATTGGCTAACATGATATTTATCGGTGACTATTTAAGATAGCGACCCGGGTGATGAATCCTGGAGGAGAGGTCCCATGGTCATGACACCAATGGTTAGTAAGGCATATAGTCCCAACATGACAATTAGGAAGATACCAATGAATTTGTAGTGCGACTTCAGGTTCTTGAAGGCCAGGTTCAAGTGATCCTGGTTCGCTTGCCGAAGACCTTTGGCGGCGTGTGTGGAGAAATTAAAAAGGTAGATCGCTGGGAGGAGATAGACGGCACCCAGGATCACATAGAAGAAACCTACCCATGAGGATCCGAACGGAATGAGGCTTTTCATCTCCTCAGACGAGGAAAGAACAGCAGCGACGACCAGGCCAACCATCACCATCAATCCCGTGAAAATGAACAGCATGATGGCGATGAAGGCAGCCCATTTTCTGGTCTCGTCCAGGTAGTGCACAGACTCCGGCGAGAGCGTGGGCCTGATTCCTTCAGGTTGGGGGAAAGTGACGGCATCGATGGTTTCCATAGGGTGGCGATAAGGACAACAAATTAACGTTTTGTTTGAAATTGAGAGCATGAAATCTGGAAATGGATGAGGACAAAAGTGTCTGACGGTAAGTTGACTGCGAATTGTCTTGTTGTGCGATGATCAAAGTCAGTCAACTGACTGGAGGTTGCGACGTAGCTTCATAGCGTCGATCAAAAGAAACTTCGTTACATGAACATGATGACCGTAGGAGGCATGTACCGTGCGGTGGTGCTGCTCTTCGCTTTATTCACCTTTACCTGTGCGCCCACAACCAGGAAACCTGAGGAGCCATTGATCCGGGAGGATAGCGAACGGCAACTACGTTCTGAGGTAAATACAATGTTCCCCGGAGCTGTCCCGTTTGACAAGTACACCGATAGCCTCCTTTTCTTTCTTTACGCGGTTCATAAAATCAGGCCTGAAACAATTCTACTGGGTCAGTCGACCTGCGTTGATGACGTCCTCAACACCAAGAGTCCCTTCAATGAGCATATGGTCAAGGGCCCATTTAATTTCGGAGGACTTGGCGGATTGCCTTTTACCGGGTATTCAGGGCTAAGCGCCTACGGCCATCACGTACCAGACGGAGGTGCGGCCCTGCTGCTGGTTGGGCCACACATTGGGTATTCTCAGGAAGGTGGTTGGGGGATGCTTCATAGGGAAGGGCAACTCCACACCACTTCCTGCTGTGGAGCTCTTTCAGCGGCATTGACAAAGCTGCAAAGCGGGAAGATTGTCAGGCAGAAACCCAGAGAACCGGATTACCAGGAACAAACCATCGAGCAACTCGCTCTCCGGCACAAGTCAGAGATACTGGAATCCAAAGAGCCTCTGGTAACCCTTACAAGATTGGTCCACCGGGAAGTTGAGAAAATCATGAATGGCCTACCCCGTGAGGAGGCACAATATCGATACGTTATCATGATCGTGGGCGTGATCATCAACACAGATTACGGAAACCCTGACTACATCTGGGTAGACAGAATGTCAATCTTTGACCTTGAAACAGAGCAATACCTGAAGATCATGGAGAAGTGATCATGATGGTGGGGTTAGAGAATTCATATAATATCAATTGAGCGAATTGAAGGATGAGGGGACTGCGGTCAACTTCACAAATCCATTGTAAATAATATCACATAAACTCTGCCTGCCCTGGAGGCGTTATAGAGATTAATTTACTTTCTTGTGGGTTGAGTATTATGATCCCGGTCACTCTGTCAGGTTGGTTGCGAGATGCTTCGTACAGGTCAAAATGGGCCGGCGTACGATGGACGCTGCTATTTTCCTTTTTGGGCTTTTGGTTGTTATCCACCTGGCTACGCACCGAATATGGGAGCGACGACTCTACGCTTTGGCTGGTCATGCGGTTGTTTCTCCTTCTGTTGCAGTGGACGTTGGTTGGGATTCTGGGAATCAGCGTTCTTTCCGGGTTGGCCGCATGGCTTTACTTCCGTCACCAGGTAAAAGGCAAGCGTGTCAGGGTTCAGGTAGGATTTGGCGACGGACAAAAGGCAGAAGCGGGACTGGTGCCAATTTCTATTCTGGTGGAGGGGCAAGTTTTTCGGCCATTTTTTGGAACCATTCAGGCACATTTGCTTTTTGGCGGAAGGCGGGTTTCTCAACCGGTAATCATGGACGCCAATCTTGTGCGGCCCCGTCACCTTTGGCGATACGGTATCCAGGGGAAGGGGCATACCTTGTTGCATGATCGAGGCATTTATGATGTAGAGCACGTACTCTTCAATTTTTGCGACATGCTTTCACTGGTTGCCTTACCCGCGACGATGGATCTGACACAACAGGTTTACACGCTCCCGAAGCCTCAGGATCCAAAGAAAATAGCTGCGCAGCCACATTCTACGGAGGAGCAAAAGCATCGGATTGATATTTCCAAGCGAGTGGAGGGAGAGTATGTCAACTATAAAGAGTTCGAGACAGGTGACAATATTCAGCGCATCGTCTGGAAAATCTATGCCAAGAGCGGTCAACTGGTCGTCCGCATTCCAGAAATCAAAGATCCTTATGCCTCTCATCTGTACTTCTATGTCAGTTACTTCCATGGGTTCAATTTGAATGATGGTGCGTTCGAGACAGAGTTGCTGAATGCCTATAAGGATCATGTTCGTAATTTGTTGGAAGCCCTGCAGCGCAATGGCTATGACGTGCGTATTCCCCAGGATCAGGAGGTTCCCAAATTGGCAGGAGTTGGGGAGAAGAAGATTGAATTGTTTCAGATATCGGCAGCCAACTGGCAGGCATCCACGCCACCATCGATATTTGTCAATGCTGGTAAAGCTGCCTTCGTCTGTGTGCCGTCGCTTACGCCGGTGGCGGAGATAGAAGCTGTTCTCAAAAAGCTGCCATCGGCAATACCCTTGGTGGTGGTAAAATTGTCGGATGCGATTCCCTCGCCGTTTCGTTTTCAGTTGAAAGATATTTTCTTTAAGCCTGAAAAGCACCCTGTTGACGCATTGACCGGGCCGTGGTTATTATCCTCCTTGCGCCGCGAGTTGCTAAAAAATGAAAAGGAGATTGAGAAGGTCCTCCGGTTGCGCGAAAACAGCTGGATGACAAGCACCATGGCCTTTGAAGAAGTGAAATGATGACCCGGAAAGAACGATTTGAACAACTGCTGATCCGTTGGGTGCTTGTTGCCTTGCCGACCCTGTTGATCGGGTACGTGACACTTCGCTATCTCAATTTCTCTTATACAGCGCTAACGACCGGGATTCTGAGTCAGGCCGCATGGTTCGGAGCAGGCTTGATGGGCGCCTATACACTTTACTATTTCCGGGCGCGATGGGTGATTACCTTCTTGATGCTTTGGGCCCTGTATTTTGTGCTGGAACGTGTCATCAGCCGTCTTCCCGGCGAGTTTGACGTTTTCTACACAACAGCACGATTCCAACTTTATTCAACACTGTTTTTCATAGGCTGGGTGTTTGGATTTCTCCTGGCCCGTATCCGCTGGTCTTACATCATCATATTTGGCGTCCTGACCATAGCCACCCTTGCGATTGTCTCCGATACCATCGACCTTAGCCCGGAGTACCTGGTCGTTCGTTTGTTTCCGGTTCTTGCCTACGGCCTTTACATGTATTTCATTTCGCCGCTCCTGACTGAGCGGATTGAATTGACTTTGAAGAAATCAGGCAAACTCGCCATACGTCTCTTCGGATTTCTCCTGGTTATTCTGCTTGTCTTTCTGGTAACCGACCAACTGCTTCGCGGGCAGGTAAAGGCTGTCGAGAAAGAGTTGGGAGCGCGGGGGGCTAAAGGGGATAAGCAAAGTGACAGCAAAGACAGCAAAGGCGACTACGACGATCGGTATGGCCTGATGGACAAAGATGATGACGGGTTCAGGCTGAAAGATACCATGAAGGTAAATACGAGGATGAGCCAGTCGGACAAGCTCATGTTCTGCAGTAAGCTTGATAACTACTTTCCTGACGGAGAGCCCATGCCGCTGTACTTTGTGTACCATTACTTGACCCGATACGATCCGGTCAAAGAGACTTTTACCCGCGACGTCAACGTTCCTTCATTCGACGAGTTTGATGTGGATCCCGCCGAACTCCCCATGTACTATTCTTTTCTCGACACATCCATTATCAGGAAGTCGATGGGCTTTAAGCTGAAAAAGGTGGTTGATGCACAGGTCTACCTCTCTGCCGACGCCTGGAAGCACGCGGTGCTTGGACCGGCCAACGTGTTTTCCATTCAGACCATACCGGTTGAAAAGGACTTTCAAAAGACTTTCATGTCGGCCTACCGGGTTCAATCTTTCGCTTCAGAGCTTAACAACGCCTATTTCGTTTACAACATTTCAGCCAGCCCATCCCTGGAAGGCTTTCAGGAGGCACGGCACGACGAACTGCGGACGGTTACCGATTACCGAGACGTAGATTCGGCCTTTTATGCCTACTATACCAAGCAGCCAACCGGTGGGATCTATGATTCTATCAGCAAACTTGCCCACAGCCTTGCACCAAAGCATGTAAAGCCTGTAGATAAAGTGCTGGCAGTCAGAGACTTTTTTCTCAGGAGAAATGACAACGGAAAGCGGATTTTCCGATACACCCTTAAGCCGGGATCGCTGGATGACCCCAACATTCCGAGCTCTAAGATGCTCTACGACTTCCTCTTCAAGACCCACGCGGGCTACTGCACTTATTATGCCGGGGCCTCTTTGTTTATGCTCCGTGCCATGGGCGTTCCAGCCCGATTTACAACGGGGTTCGCAACAGTCAACCGCAGTGACAAGAACAAGGGGTGGTATTGGTTCTATGCAAGCCAGGCGCATGCATGGACACAAGTCTACTTCCCGGGTTATGGTTGGCTTGACTTTGACATGACCATAGGCAATGAGGACCAACAGTCGGCCCCCAAACCAGACGGTACACCGCCGTTACCACCGCCAGATCCCTGGCTGGTGCTGGATGCCAGCGCGGAGACCATAGATCCGGCCATGAAAAAATTGACGGCAACATTCAAGTCTTTTCTTTATTTGGAGAAGCCGTACTCGCTAACGAATCCGACGACAAGAGCCATCGACGCTTCATTGTGCCGCGTGATCTATGACAAGCGTGATACAACCTTGAGCGTGTTGCAACCTGGAGACTCGATCATCATCGTGTCATACAAGGATGAGGCCCGTCAAATACCTACGTTGCGGAAAGGATCGCCCATTGACGCACAAGTGGCGGCGTTTCCGTCACCCATCATCGCCGACGAAATTCACATAACACCAAAGAAGAAAGAGAAGAAAAAGGAGGAGGGTGGTGCCAGCCGACTGGAAGAGGATGTAAAGAAAGTAACCTGGCAGGAGATAGCATGGATGGCATCGAAAGTTGTTGGCGGGATTCTAATTCTCCTTGTTCTTTTCCCCATCCTGTACCTTATTTATCGCATTCTTCGTGTTGTAGTTTCAGGCAGCGCTGCAGTCAAAGCCGACAATGTTTATAGGTCTGCACTGTACCGCTTCCACATGGCAGGCCTCGAGCGTGAGACGGAGACTCCCCTTGAGTATGCGCGGGTATCTGTTGACCCGGCATTGAAAGTTGGATTTGAGTCATTCATGATTTTGTACCTGAAACTAAAGTATTCGAAGGCTGTTATCGAACCTGAAGATATCCGCCTTGTCAACGAATTTTCAAACCGAATCGGGCCCGCTATCCGCTCCGCGTACGGCGTGATGCGCTCATTGTTAAATTATTTCAATCTTGCGCGCGCCCTGCGATATTTTCAACAACCTCAATCATCGGTACACGAAACCTCAACCCTATGACAACTTCTGCAGCCAAGCTTCAGGTGCTCACTTCCAATATTGAACGAATCATCCGGGGCAAGCCAACCCAGATCAGGTATGTAATTACGGCGCTGATAGCCCGCGGACATATCCTCCTTGAGGATAATCCAGGAGCGGGAAAGACTGTGCTGGCCAAGACACTTGCCCAATCCATTTCCGAAGCGGCCACCGATTTTCACTCGGAGGGTGGTGGCGTAGCTTTCAAGCGGATTCAGTTTACTCCGGACCTGTTGCCGATGGACCTGATCGGATCCTACATATTCGATGAGTCAAAGAAGGATTTTGTATTCAAGCGGGGCCCATTATTCACGCATGTGCTCCTAGCCGACGAGATCAACCGGGCATCGCCAAAAGTGCAGAGTGCCTTGCTGGAGTGCATGGCGGAAAACCAGATATCGTCGGGTGATGCGACGTTTCAGCTTGACCCTTTCTTCTTCACCATCGCCACCCAGAATCCCATCGAGATGGAGGGAACCTACCCGCTGCCGGCCGCTCAGCTTGACCGTTTCTTCATGAAAATTTCCTTTGGCTATGTATCGGAGGAAGTGGAATTTGACATTTATTCCAACTACCTGGAAATCGGTGATATGAAACACACGGTGACACAGGTACTGGCCTATCAGGATATTATTCAGCTTCAACAGGATGCGGAGCGTGTGTTCATACACCAGGAATTGATCCGCGGCGTTGTAAGACTTGTACAATCCACGCGACAACACCCTGAGGTAGCGTTGGGCTGTTCTACCCGTGGTGGAATTACATTCATCAAGTGTCTAAAAGCATGGGCCCTGATTAATCAACGTGATTTTGTCATAGAAGATGATATTCGGGCATTGGCTCAACCCGTCCTACATCACCGCATGATTTTCCGAAACCGGGAAGCTGCCCGCACGATGCTGCAGCAATTGACGGATCTGGAAGTCAATAAACTCGCCAAACTGGGCATCGCGACAAAACGCTGAACCATGCTGCGCCTTCTCGTCATCGTTTTCCTTTTGATCTCATCGTTCTCATCGATGGGGCAGGGGAAGGTGCGTCAGCAAATTGACAGCGAACGGGAGGGGGGTTCATTTCTCGAAGATAAGACGCTCACCAAGGCACGAAGCTTCATTCGCCGCGACAGTACCTATTATGTGGGATACCTTTTGGAAGGTGCGTACCTGTTCTTCCGCGCCAACGATGAACTGGGCTTTCGAAAGGCCATTGCACCACTTGTTAAGGCGCTGAACCGGATTGAAAAGGACTTTGACCGCCAATTACGAACCCGGTCGAACAGTTACCCTGTATATGCAGCCAACTATCGTTATCACTTTGACTACGGACTCATCACGTATTTCCTAAGTCGCTGTTATCAGAATGTGGAGATGCAGGATATGGCCATGGAAGTTGTGCGGAGAGTGCGTGACAAGAACTTTCAGGTAGAGACCTCTTTGGATTCCTACAATACGATGGCCTGGATATTTCATCGAAATAGGATGTATACTTCGAAACGGTTTCCTTTCCTGAAGAATACGGTTAAGGAGAATGTAGAGGCAGCCAACCGTTGCCTGGACTCCGCGCTCAGGAAAATCCGGAAGGATTTTGCCGTCAACAATGGATTGTACGACCCTACATTTCTCAACCGTCAGTACCTGAGCACGTACCATTACAAGGCGATGATCCATGATTATTTGCTCGACATTGATTCGGCCAACATCTACTACGATTTGTTGATTCAGAACGGGGCTTATTCAAGTAACAACTATGCTGAATTCAAGCTGGCGATGGGAGAATTTGAAGAGGCTGAATTGTTTTTCCGGGAGGCCGAAGACCGCGAACGGAGTCCTGAGAAAACCACCAAAGAATATTACTACATGCGCGGTACCCTGGCAACTTACCGTGGCCGGCCCGACGTTGGTGATACGCTCCTTACTGGTGTATTGGCAAGCCAGGGGAGTACACCTGGCTATGGCTGGCATTGCATCGGACTAGCACGGGCCCAGCACTACGAAGGGCTTACTGCAGAGAGCCAAGAGCGAACCAATAAGGCGGCGCGATTTCAAGAGCTGCACATCGGTACAACCTGGGGCCAGGAACAATACAATATGGCGGTCGCTTCGCTGAACTATGTCAACCAGGTTCAGTTTAAAAAGGAATATTGGTTTGAGCATCAGGAGTGGTATTTCTGGCTCAACCCTGTAAACTGGTACCGCTGGGTGAAGTACACCCTGGAGATCCGGCATCATAAGATGCTGCTGGCGTCACTCGTTGCCGAGAACCCCGAACGTGAACAAGTGATCTATTCAGTTTTTTCGCCCGAGAACCTGATTACATTTGATGAAGTCTGGTCCGTAATCGACGGATTTGGTAACGAGTATTTCATCGATGTGTACGAACGACTGCTGAAGACAGACAAGCGTCCAAGGCTCAAAAAGTATTTCAAGTATTTTCTGGGCCGTTTGTACCTGGCCGAAGGGAAGGACGATGAGGCGATTAACTATTTCAACCAGGTACTGCGTGATCCGGAGCGCGAGGATCCCTACCAGACCTTGCTGATGGCAAGAGCTTATGAGGGACTGGCCATGGCAAGCAGTGGCAGTGATGCAGAACGTTATACCCAGCAAATGTATTCGTTGTATCCGCAGCTGCTTCCGTTCTCCGATCTGACAATGAATTTCCAGTTGCGTGTGGTGGGTGATGAAGTGCAAGGTGCCACTGACATTCTCGATGACTTGAAGGATTCTCGCATTGATTTCTCCAACAACGCCAGGATCCCACAAGTAACAGTGTCATTCGTGAGGAAGGGAGATATCATCGACATTGAGTATCGGGTGGAGACCGATGTTAGGATTCTGCAATCCGGGACACTCAGTATCGAACCCCGTGACCTGGATATCGCCGGGAAACTACTAGCCTATCGGTTGTTTGGTATTCACAAGTCCACCATTGGCGAAAAACTTCCGGCCGTTGCGCCAGAGGTGAAGCATGATAGTCAACCAGTGGACAGTGCAGTGTGAAGGAACGCGTGAAAAGGTGAGGTTGGGGTCAAACAATTTGACCTAGCACTCAATACGCAATAGCCGTATATTGCACAACCAAACCTAAATCAACATGAAAAAGAAGATTCTTATCGCACTCGGTGTCGTTGGGGTTGTCATTGCGGCATTCCTCATCTACAGCGCCATTACACCGCCCAAAAGCCCGCCAACAACCGCTGGCATTAGCGATCGTGGTCTTGATATCAAGGTATCATACAGCCAGCCTTCCAAGCGCGGTCGGCTGATATTCGGCGAAGAAGCGGCAGGTGCCTTGCAGCCCTATGGCAAGTACTGGAGATTGGGTGCCAATGCTGCCACCGAGATAACATTTAGCAAGGATGTTACTTTTTCTGGACAGCCCGTCAATGCGGGTAGCTATCGGATGTATGCGGTGCCGGGCGCGGAATCATTCAAGATCACACTGAACAGTGAGTTGGATGTCAATTTAATGGCCGCCAGGGATGCTGATCATTCGCTGGATGTCCTTTCGGTGGATGTTCCCGTTGAACCTATGCTGTCGGAGGTTGAAATGTTCACCATCAGTTTCGAACCTGATTCTACTGGTGTCAACATGAACATGGCCTGGGACAAAACGCTCCTGACCATTCCCATAGGCATCCGCTAAAATTCTTACCATGCCTTTCTCGAAACGGAAGTGGGTACTTCTGCCCATCGGTGTGCTCTTTTTTATCGGCATCGTGTATTGGGCCATCGGTATGGTTCAGTATCGGCTCAATGTGATGGATGTAGAAGACTATGATCCGATTTCAACGCTAAAAGTTCCTGAGCACAAACTCCACCGCTCAAAATACCCATTTATCGACGTTCATAATCACCAGTTCACGATGCCTGTCCAGGACCTTGAAGAACTGGTGAGGGAAATGGACTCGCTCAACATGGCCGTCATGGTCAACCTCAGCGGGTTTCGCGGCAAGTTCCTGGAATGGTCGCTCGACAACGTGAACAACAGTCAGCCCAACCGTTTTGTCCTCTTCCTGAACATTGATTTCGAAAAGCTCGATGATGAAGGATGGCCCGATGAGACGTTGAAGATGATGGAGGAAGCAGTGAAGCAGGGTGTGCGGGGGCTGAAAGTCTATAAGACCCTTGGTCTAAACGAGACAGACAATGAAGGCAAGCGTATTGCTGTTGATGATCCGCGACTGGATCCGGTATGGGCAAAGTGCGGCGAACTGGGCATTCCTGTGCTGATTCACACGGGTGAGCCGAGTTCATTCTGGGATCCAAAGGACAAACACAACGAGCGGTGGCTTGAGCTTAAGAAGCACCCAGGTCGTTACAGGTCTGCGGAGAAGTATCCTTCTTTTGAGCAGGTGATGGGCGAGCAACACAACGTTTTCCGCAAGCATCCGGAGACCAAATTTATCAATGCCCATTTGGGATGGTTTGGCAACGACCTGGACCGGCTTGGACGACTACTTGATGAGATGCCGAATGTTTATACGGAGTTGGGCGCCGTGCTTGCAGAGTTGGGACGACAGCCAAGGTATGCCAGACAATGGATGATCAAGTACCAGGACAGGGTAATGATGGGAAAAGACACCTACAATGTGAAAGAGTACTACACCTACTTTCGCGTCCTGGAAACAGACGATGAGTACTTTGACTACTATCGAAAATACCACGCACACTGGAAGATGTATGGTCTCGCGCTGCCCGACTCGGTTTTGAAAAAGGTGTACTTCAAGAATGCTTTAAAAGTAATTCCTGGTATCGACGCGGCGTTGTTTCCTTCTGACTAAAGAGCGGCTATTGGGTGTTGGCTATTGGGTGTTGGCTGTTGGGCATTCATGGTGTGGTTGCACGTTTAATCATTTCTTCCCTCGAGAGAAATATCCAATTTCTAGTTCTCTCTCTCACGGTGTTTGAAGACTCTGAATACCAATCCCGCCTGAAGTCCCCAGAAATCGATGGTTTCGTAGTACTTCTGATAAACCACCCCCGCAGAGACATATCCATGCAATGCACCCGTTCGGAAAATCTGGTGCTGGTAGTTGGCGCTAAACTCGATGCGGGCGGTGAGGTCAGCGTTGGATTGAAATGCCCATCGATACTCCGTGAAGAATGCGTTGGAATGATCAGGGGCGTGGATACCAAATCCTATAGTGCCTTCGGTGTACTCCATCTTGCTGCCAAACGCTTCTGTCATGATGCCCAGGCCAACCCGCGCGGAAATGAACCGGCTGGTGATAATGTTCAACTGGAGAATCTGCCAGTCATTGGTACGCAAGTCTGAAACGCCGGCGTCTGTCTTTTCCAGCATGTAGTTTACCCGGAAGTCGGTAGAGAACAATCCCCAGTTGGCACGAATGCGTGGCCAAAGGATGTAAGTGTCTGAAGGCTTAAAGGCGCCTTGGAGCAGCCCATCCAGGGAGATTGTTGGCGGATACCGCAGTTTGTTGTCGTCGTGCAGTTTGAACCTCTGCCAGTGGGGGAGAAACAAAAAAATGTCGCCCAACACACCACTGCCGGCTCCAGACGAGCTTCGCTGGTCGTATGTTCGGGTTCGCGAGAAACTGTTTTGCGAGGCCAGTTTGATCCCGTCAACTTCCTGCGCGGCCGAAGCGAAAGAGGCGAGAGTCAGAATGGTTAGCAACGCACGCCAAAGCATTTCAGTAACAATTGGGTGAATTGTACGCCATCACGTATACCGATACCAATACTTCAAGTTTAGTGCCAGAAATATCTAATAGCGAGTACGCAGGCACGCTTAAATGATCCGGGAGGGCTAAATACGCAGCTGCCGGAGTCCGACGAGCTTCTCTGGTCGTAGGTTCGCGATTGGGAGGAGTAGTTTCGAGAAGCCAGTTTGATACCATCAAACCCAGGAATGCTGAACTGAAATCAAGGTCAAAAAGATCAAGATCCCAGAGTACTAAAATGTCATCGAAAGATGATCACTCTAACTGGGTTGAATTGTTCAAATTGGCTCTTAATAAGATAAATTCCTTCAGCCAGTTCGGATACATTCACTTCATAAATATTTCCTTGTATCCATTCAATGGGCATCTGCCTCTTCTGTCCCGAAGTGTTGATGATGTCTACCCACTTTCGATTTTGTTCCGGAGGAGTTAACATTCGAAGGTATAGTCGTTGATTGGCAGGGTTGGGGTAAGAGGAGGGAGCACTAGTCGAATCTGATTCTGCTGCAAGTACCATTGTGACCACGAGTTCTTGTTCTGCGAATGCAGGTAGGTATTTGGCATCTCCAGGCTGTGACGCTGTCAATATAGTTGTGCCTGGAGCAATGAGTGTTACAAGGCCATTCTCTACAGTAGCAACGCTGAGATCACTACTACTTGTGTTGACGGGCAATCCGGAACTGGCAGAGGGATTGATAGTGAAGGGGGCCTCAAAAATCTGTTTCGTTGAGATAGTTGGAAAGTTAATTGTCTGTGTACCCTTGTTGACATTCAGTACTTGATCAACACTTGCAGGAAAATAGTCCTTCGTTCCGTCCTGAGTAGCGCGAAGCACTGTTGTCCCTCCACCAACGATGGTGACTGTACTTCCGTTGACAGTGGCCACCGTTGGATCTGCACTTTCAAAAATTACCGGCAATCCAGAAGATGCATGGGCTGACAAAGTAAAGGGTTGATCGCCAAAAGTCTTTGTTGGGACTGATTCAAAGTCCAAGGTTTGAGATTGCATGGAGACAAACACAGGTGTTGAATTGTATGGATAAGCACCGTTTGATCCATCAAAGTCGACCTTCTTAGTGTATGCGTAAGTATTTGGGTTGAACTCAAACAGCACTCCTAGATCATGTATTCCGCCTTGAAGCGCAATACCCATTAATAAACCATTCGGGGATATCGACAATCCCGTTTGCACTGAAATACCATCAATGGAAGTAGAAAAGGAATGACGGACCTCGATTGTGTTAGTTCCAGGGTTGTATTCAAAAATGGTCCCTAAGTCATTTAGTCCACCAAGAGTAGTCACTCCAAAGAGGTTTCCATTTGGGACTTGCACCAACGAGCCTGTGGGATTGGCTCCGTTTGGTCCCGCAAAGTCAATCTTCTTGGAAATTGTTCCCAATAATGGATCAAACTCGTAGAGTGTCCCTTTGTCAAAGGAACCTCCCGCTCGTGCTAATCCAAGCAACTTGTTTCCTACTTCAATCATGGGTCCTGCTGCCACTCCGCCAAGCGTTGGCTTATCAAAGCTGGCGCGGAGCTGCATAGTTGCTGTTCCGATTGTGTATTCGAATATAGTCCCTTGATTGTTGGCGCCACCATTTGCGGTTGCGCCATACAGTTTACCGTTTGATGCCTGCATAACTCCAATGGGGTTACCATATAAACTGGGTGAAAAATCAAATCTCTTGATGAGGTTCTTTGCAACTACGTCGTAACTAATGAGTGTTCCACCATCATGACTTCCTCCAGCAACCATTGTTCCGTAGAGCAATCCGTTTGACGCAAGACATAGTGCTGTGCTTGTGTTGCCACCGGTAGTAACATCCAAATCATATAGTTTAGTGAAATTGTTCTCTGCAATTTCGTACTCAAACAAGACTCCCAGCCTGTTAGCGCCACCATGTGCGGAAGCTGCATACAACCTCCCATTATTGTGCTGCACGAATGGGGCTAACGGCCAGTCCCCATCGTCTGGAGTTTGAAAACTCAATTTTGCAACACAAGCATTTGTTGTCAGGTCAAGTTCATATATCACCCCCCTGAAAGAATATCCACCACTTTGCGTTACACCGTAAACCTTTCCATTTGAAGCCTGCATGGGGGTTGAACGGGGGTTTGCCCCATTACTGAGACCTTGGAATGCTACCAGGGTAGACAGAAATCCATCCGCGATATTGTATTCGAAAATTCCTCCCCATCCGTTTACGCCCTCGCCCGTACTCCCATAAATTTTGCCATTGCTCGCTTGCATCAATCCTCCGTAAGGATTGACACCCCTTGATCCACCGTTGAAGTCAATTTTTTTGGTGATCGCAGATGTCGCAGGATTAAACTCAAACAAGGTGCCTTGATTGGTGGATCCACCATTTGGAGTCACTCCATAAATCAGACCGTTGGTTCCATGCAATAAATGAGATGAAGGATTGGCTCCATTTGTTCCATCGAAGTCGTTTAGTTTGGTAAGCGAATTTAACGTTGGGTCGTACTCATAAATTGTCCCCTTTAGCCCCAATCCGCCTTCCTGTGCCATGCCGAGAAACGTGCCCGAGGGCATGTAAAGCATTCCTCCGAGAGGTTTGGAGCCAGTGATAGCATTCATGTCAATCTTTTTGATCAATGTGTTTGTCGCTGGGTTAAATTCATAGATGACCCCCAGATTGTTTGCACCACCCTCACTTGTGACTCCGTACAACATACCAGATGCAGCCAGTGATGGGTCTCCATAAGGTGTTGCACCCTGTGCACCATCAAAATCAAAATGTTTGGTAAATGAGTTTGTTGAGGGATCAAACTCAAAGAAGACGCCTTTGTTGAATGCCCCTCCAGTGGACGTAACACCATAAAGCTTTCCATTTCCACCAGAAACGAGACTGCCAAGTGGAACACTTCCTTTTGATACTCCATCAAAATGTACGACAATTTCATAGCTAGCTGTTGCAGGATAGTAGCGAAAGATAATCCCCTTCATGAAGCCGCCACCTCCGCTGGTAGTGCCATACAGGGCACCATCCGGCCCTTCCAGAAGTCTAACAAAGGCCGGATAAGAACCCACTATACCAGGGAAACTTCTCATAACGGCCAATCCGGTACCGTCAACATTTGCTCGATAAATTGTTCCAATGCCATATTGGCCACCTGCGGAGGTTAACCCCAACATTATTTCCTGGTTCTGAGCCGTCAACCGCATTGATGCGATAGTCAGACAGCAATACATAACCAAAATGAGTCTCGGCATAGTTTTATGTTCCCCAATTCTTATCCGTAGGAACACGGGCTAAGTTATTTCTTTTTTGGATTTTCATGATTCAATTGGCTATCTACCTCAGGTGGCGTGATTCTCCTGTTTGGGAATGCGCGTATCTTGCGTGCCGAAATGAGACATTCCGTTTTCAGTATTCTTTTCTTCCTGGTTTCCTGTCAGGCGAGCAGTGACCCGGCGGCTGTCAAGCCACCTTCCGGTGGACAAAATGCAGGCGGAAATAACACGGTCGCCTGCAACCCAACTCCTGCCTTGAGAGCCGGGGCAAAGAAGATCCTCTTTGTAGGCAATAGCCTTACGTATTACAATGATTTGCCAGGGCGTGTAGCTGCCATTGGCGCATCGAAGGGGAATCTGGTTGAGCGAGAGGTGATCGCCTATCCCAACTATGCATTGGAAGACCATTGGAATGAAGGCTGTCTGCAAGCCATGATCACCAGCGGTCACTATGATTTCGTCGTTGTGCAGCAAGGTCCTTCCTCGCAGACTGCCGGGGCGATTTCGCTGCTGGAGTATGGAAAGTTGATCCAGGCACTCTGCAAACAGAACGACACCAAGCTGGCCTTTTTCATGGTTTGGCCTGCGCGGGTCAACTACCATACATTCAGTGGAGTTATTGCAAATTATACTGCTGCGGCAGATGCAACGGGTGCCATACTCTGTCCCGCTGGCTATGCCTGGAAGCGGCACATCGACAGCACGGGAGATTGGAGTTACTATGGAGTAGACGAATTTCATCCCTCAGAGATCGGGAGCGAGGTAGCCGCCGAAATTATCTACAAGTCACTTTTCCCGTAACCACAAGAGATTAATGAATATTATGCGAAAGTACTTTTCGATTAATCTGATAAGTAGCATAACCCTGTTGCCTTTTTATGGTTTGTCGCAACAAGGTGCATCCAATACAATGACATTGCCGGAATCCGCACCCAGTCCGCCGGCAAAACTTTCCGATGTGCAGTGGATACAGGGCCACTGGCGTGGTGAGGCTTTTGGCGGCATTACCGAAGAGGTCTGGACACCTCCGCTGGGCGGGAGCATGATGTGCGCCTTCAAACTCGTCGTCAATGGGAAAGTTTCCTTTTATGAGCTGGTAACACTCACGGAAGAAGCAAACACATTGATTATACGGTTAAAACATTTTCACGGAGACCTCAAAGGCTGGGAGGAAAAGGACAAGACGATTGACTTTCGGTTGGTCAGGATTACCGACAACCGGGCCTATTTCGACGGGATGACGTTTGAACATGTGAGTCCCGATGAAATGCATATTTATGTTATGATTGGAAAGCCTGGCGAGGAGAAGGAAGTACTTTTCAGGTATGCCCGGGTGAAGGGATAGCTGCCCCAGGTATGTTTTGGTTATCTGAAATGACAATTGACAAAAGGCAATTGACAATGCTTTGTCACGTGACTGGGCAATATGGCACTTGGGAGAGCGTGTAATTACTTATCGTTCACTTGATTTTGCGCGGCTGCACGCCCTCCATTGTAATCACCACAGGCTGAATGAGACCCTTGTCGTCGAATTCCATCCTGTCTATGCAAACCACCCTTGCATTTCTGTCGGTTTCGCCAAGAGGGCGCCGGTGATAAACGATGTACCAGGCATCGCTGCCCTGTGGATTCAACACAGAATGGTGCCCTGCACCGGTTGCGATGGCTTGATTCTGCTGAAGGATTTTTCCGACACGTTTGAAGGGGCCAAACGGTGAGTCAGCGATGGCGTAGGCCACGCTGTAGTCAGGACCAGTCCAGCCGCCCTCTGACCACATGAAGTAGTACTTGCCATGGCGCCTGAACATGATCGGTCCCTCCACGTAGTTCTCCGGCGTGATCTCTTTGAAAGTACTCCCATCAGAGAATGGAATAAAGCCTTTGAAGTCATTGGTCAGCCGGGCAATGTTGCAGTGTCGCCAGCCGCCGTAAATCAGATACCATTGATCGCCATCACGGAAGACAAACTGATCGATGGGCTGGGCGCCGTTGTGAAACTTGTCAACCAGCGGTTTGCCGAGATAATCACTGAAAGGCCCTCCAGGTTTGTCAGCCACAGCGATTCCGATGCCGCCGCGTTCTTCATCACTTTGAATGTCATTGGCGCCAAAGAACAGGAAATAGCGATCATCCTTCTCGAGGACGGCCGGGGCCCACATCGCGCGCCAGGCCCACTTCACACGACTGGTGTCTAGAATCCTGGGGTGCTTCGTCCATTGGACCAGATCGGGTGAGGAAAACGCGTCAAGGAAAACTTGCTCGTTGTATTTGGCTGAATAGGTTGGGTAGATCCAATAAGTGCTACCGAAGATGACTCCCTCGGGATCGGCATACCATCCGGGGAATACTGGGTTTCTCGTTGTCTGTCCTTGTCCAAAGGCGATCGTTGTAAGCAACAAGAATAGCAATGTGCAGAATTTCCTCATCCCCCGACAATTTAGAAGGAATCTTTCATCCGGCAATTTGTATGGAAAGGAATAAGAGCCGGCAAGTGTTCAATCGCTTTTCATTCGCTCGCCCCTGACCCCTAATCCCTATTCCCTATAAAAATCCGCCAACGCCCCAAAGTAAATCCCATTCCACCCCTCAGTAATGTCCTCAAATGCCTCATCAGGGATATTGGTGTGTCGAAGCTCGACCGATGTTCCCTCACCTTCCGGATGAAGCTTCATGGTCACAATGGACTCCTCTTTCTGATCACCGAAATACCACTGCTGAACAATTTTCTTGTTGGTCTCAAACTCCAGATTGCGGCCAGTAATGCTGCCGTCCCACAACGAAAACTCGGAACCAGGCTCCGTTGACATCTCGGCGACTTCGCCGGTCCAAAGCTGAATAGTAAGGGGATGCGTAAGCCCCAGGTAGACAGTCTCGGGTGGGGCAGGGATGGAATAATACTTTTTGAAATCTTTCATAGTTATTGGCTAGCAAAGGTAATGATTGGGAGCATTTTCATGCGAGTTCTTGCACCAGCCTGAATGCACTTGGTGTTTGGCGCGTTTAAACGCAAAGGTCACAAAGGAATTCACGCGAAGTTCACAAAGAGGGTTGTATAAATTGCCTGTTGTCTGGAAAGGAAAGTTTCTATCTTTAGCGCTCATCATTTTCATACAACTATTTCCCATGAAAAGAATCTGCCTTCTTTTATCCCTGGCGATGGTCTGCGCCTTTTCGCAGGCTCAAAACCTCGACACCCTGCTTAAATCTGTGAAATACCGCAATATTGGTCCGTTCCGCGGCGGCCGCTCCAACTGCGGTAGTGGAGTAATCGGCGATCCGCTTACTTACTACATGGGTACTACAGGCGGAGGCCTTTGGAAAACTGAAGATGCAGGTGTTACCTGGAACAACATCTCCGATGGCTTCTTCAAGACGGGTTCGGTGGGAGCCGTATCCGTTTCGGAAAGCGATCCGAACATCGTTTACGTCGGTATGGGCGAACACGCACCGCGCGGAGTCATGACGTCTTACGGCGACGGTGTCTACAAGTCCAACAACGGTGGCAAGACCTGGAAGAAGCTGGGTCTTGAAAAAACGCAACAGATATCACGCATTCTGATCCATCCGAAGAATCCGGACCTCGTGTGGGTAGCCGCCCAGGGCGCCATCAACGGACCTACGCAGGACCGGGGCATTTACAAGTCGACGGATGGCGGAATGAACTGGAAGAAAGTACTCTTTGTCAATGACCTGACAGGATGCGCTGACCTTTCGATGGACATGCACAACCCGCTTGTTATTTACGCGGCCATGTGGCACCATCAGCGTCTGCCTTGGAAAGTGATCAGCGGCGGACCGGGAAGCGGATTCCACAAGTCCAGTGACGGTGGTGAAACGTGGGAGAAAATCAACAATGGCCTCCCCAAGGAACTTGGTAAGATGTCCATCTCGGTAAGTCGCGCCAATCCGGATAAAGTGTATGGCTTGGTGGAGAGTGATACGGAAAAGGAGCAAGGCGCTTTGTTTGTCTCCAACAATGCCGGCAAGACATGGAACAAAGTCAGCAGTGACCATCGCCTCGTACAACGTGCGTGGTACTACATTGAAGTCTTTGCAGACCCGCAAAATGAAAACATCGTATATGTTCTGAGTGCCCCCGCTCTTCGCTCCATTGACGGTGGCAAGACCTGGGAGAATGTTAATGGTGCGCACGGCGATTATCACGATATGTGGATCAATCCGGGGAACAACAAGAACTTTGCCCTGGTTGATGATGGCGGCGTTGGGGTGACTTTCAACTTCGGAAAGTCATTTTCATCACAGGCCAATATGCCTACGGCCCAACTTTACCGTGTGAGCGCTGACAATATGTTCCCGTATCGTTTGTATGCTGGTCAGCAAGACAACACTTCAGTTCGAATTCAAAGTATGGCTTTAGGTCGATATGGGATCAGTGAGCGCAACTGGACATACTCCGCCGGCGGGGAGAGCGCGTTCCTGGCCTTCGACCCCGATGCACCGGATGAAGTGATGGGAGGAAGCTACCTCGGCACCGTTGAATTGTTAAATACCAAAGCAGACGCCGGCACCAGCGTGATGGCTGCGCCGATTCAGTATCTCGGTCGTGAGACCAAAGACATGAAATACCGGTTCAACTGGAATGCGCCCATCATCTGGTCGAAGCATGAACCGGGAACATTCTATCATGGAGCCCAGGTTCTTTTGCGCACTCGTGACAAGGGGGTTACCTGGGAAGAGGCTTCTCCCGATCTCACACGCAACGAGAAAGAGAAGCAAGGCAAAGGAGGCGGACCCTACACCAATGAGGCTGTCGGCGCAGAAAATTATGGCACACTCAGCTATGTCCTGGAATCGCCTCTCGAAAAGGGCGTGATCTGGACAGGCAGTGATGATGGTGTTGTAAGTCTCACGCGCGATGGTGGCAAGACTTGGACCAATACGTTCAAGACGCTACAGGAGTGTCTTGTCAATGCCATTGAGGTCTCCCCACATGATGCGGCAACAGCCTACATCGCGACAACCCGTTATAAGTTCAACGACTTTACACCAGCACTCTACAAAACAACTGACTACGGTAAAACGTGGGTGAACATCAGCGCGGGAATTCCGAAAGGAGCCTATACCCGAGTTGTTCGTGAAGACCCCAAACGCAAGGGATTGCTTTTCGCAGGTACGGAGCTGGGCATGTACATTTCTTGGAATGGTGGCACCAGCTGGCAACCATTTCAGCTAAACTTCCCAGTGACGCCTGTTACCGACCTGCTCATCCACCGTGATGACCTGATTGTGGCTACGGCCGGCCGCTCATTCTGGATATTGGATGACCTGGGATTGGTCAGGCAGTACAATGCCGCGGATCAGAATTTTAAACTCTTCAAACCCGATGATGCGATCATCGGCAACTGGGGTAGTCCGATGAGCAGTTCCAACATTGAAGACTTCAAGGGCACCAACGATTTTGAGGGAGTTAACCCTGCCAACGGTGTGGTTATCTACTATCAGTTGCCTAAGCTCGCAGACTCAGTACACATCTCGTTGGAAATCAAGGATGCAGCAGGAAAGTTGGTTCGGTCGTATACATCAAAAGCTGATGATTCGTATCAGTCATACGCAGGTGGTCCTCCTGCCAATCCCACGCTGGCCAAGAAGAGAGGACTCAATCGATTTGTCTGGGACATGCGCTACCCGATCATGGCCGGAGCACCAACAACCTATATTGAAGCAAGCTACCGTGGGCACAAGGCATCGCCGGGAGATTATACCGTGACAGTAAAGTACGAGAGCAAAGAGAGCAAATCAGACTTTAAGATTTTGCCAAACCCGTTGTACGAAACTACCCCGGCTACCTACGCTGAGTATCATACCTTCATGTCGGAGGTTGAAGCCAACCTCAACACCATGCACAATCAGGTGAACGCCATGGTCAAGGCACGCACTCAGATAGAGGGTGTACTTAAAGAGATGGGCAGCATTGAAAAGTATGCCGCACTGAAGAAAGAAGGGCAGGATCTTGTAAAAAAAATGACCGCATGGGATGGCGACATGATTCAGCGTAAGGCAAAGGCCTACGACGACGTGGATAATTTTGAAAACAAGTTCACGGCCAACTATCTCTTCATGATCAACGCTACCGAGAGTGACATTCCCCGTGTGAACAAGCCCAACCGCGACCGCAGGGCTGAGTTGGAGAAGGAATGGACCGCCCTGGAGGCACGAGGAAAGGCCATTATGGAAACTGAAGTTCCCGCTTACACGAAGAAGCTGTGGGAAGCAGGTGTCGGGGCGGTCTATTCTATTGGAAAGTGAGCACCGAATTCAGTCTATAGTTAGAGATTTGCTCCTTACGGCAAGCCATTGCTCCAAAATCAAGCCGACTCCCAGCATGACCACGAAAAGGAATGTGTTCAGAACAAAAGGTTCAGTTTTGAAGTCAGAAGTTCCGGCAATATAGACTGAGAGACCAAATACTGACGCGAATACGGCGCCAACGAGCGAGAGGAACCAGTTGAATGCAAGAAGTGGGGTCTGCGCTTTTCGGACAACGTTTTCTGTAAAGTTTAATGAGGGGTCTTTCATCGGGAGGTGATGCATCTCCGCGTCAAACGATTGAAGTTGTATAAACAACTCTTTGCACGTTGGGCACGCCTGGAGATGAACTTTTTCTGATTCACCAACGGGAGCACCATCGATATAGTCCCAAAGTGTATCTTCCGATATATGGCTTGTTTCCATAGTCAATCAATTTTTTAGAATAGGGTTAAGTTTTTCGCGCAATGCCTGTCGTGTGCGGAAGAGTTTGATTTTGATATTGCTCTGACTAAGCCCGGTGACCTTCTCAATTTGCTTGATCGACATGTCTTCCATATAGTATAATATCAGGACAGCGCGATCCTCCGCTGGAAACCGCATCATCGCTGCTTCCACACGTTCCATGCGCTCCTTCGACGCAAACTCTTCGGTAACATCCGGTCCAGCGAGCCTTTCAGCTGCATCCATCGAATGCATTGTCACGCGCTTTTTCCGTACGACATCTATGGCAGCATGGTACGCGATGCGCATAAGCCAGGGCTGGAATTCGGAGGAACTCTTCAATGTGTTGATTTTTGACAGAATCTTTATAAAAATATCCTGAGCCACTTCTTCTGCCGTACCCCAGTCTTTTACGATTCTAAGGCACAGTGAGAACACCCGTCGTTTGTATTTATCAACCAGTCGGGTGGAAGCCGCCGATGACTGCGTGTTCTTGATTTGCTCAATTAGCCTTGAATCCTCGTCCATCGATGCCTTCTATACCTAATGACGGGTAATGGGGGTGTGCAGGTTACAAAAAACTTTTTGTAACCCGCCGACAGTCTTTACCCGTCAATACCAAAAACAAACTACGATGAATGCATGGATTGTTCCCGTACTGGCCTCACTAAGCACATTGCTCCTGGTGTCGATTACCTACATTACTGTTTCCTTAAGGCACAAACAGCGGATGACCCTCATTGAGAAGGGGCTCAGTCCTGACTATTTCAAAGAGGATGACCAAATCGGCTGGCAAAGGATAGGCCTTCTATTGGTTGGAGCGGGGCTTGGCTTCCTTACAGCCTTTCTCATTGACCGCTACGCCTTCCACATGGAGAATGGAACGGAGCCTCTGTATCCCTCGCTGACAGCCATTGGCGCAGGGTTGGCACTAATTGTTAATAGAATCACTTCGAAAAGGAATAGATCATGAAAATGAAATCACTTTCCTTGCTCATACTCCTTTGCATTGCTGCGGAAGTGACCGCGCAATCCATTTTTCCTGGTAAAACATGGATGCAGTATCAATCTGTTTCGGATGCAGGATTTGAACCGACAAAACTCGATTCTGTAGTCTCACTTCACCGCCACTTGAAGGGCGCTGCCTTGCTGATTGTTTACCGTGGCGCCATAGTGATGTCACTGGGAGAGCCATCCCGAAAGTTCATGGACCATTCCATGCGGAAGAGTTATCTCTCGGCACTGTTCGGAATTCTCCATGGTCGGGATGCTATCAATCTCAATGAATCGCTGCTCGAGCTTGGCATCGATGACATTCATCCACTATCGGACGAAGAAAAGAAGGCCACCGTTGGTGATCTTCTTTCGGCTCGGTCGGGTGTCTATCATCCGGCTGCATACTCTCCGCGAGGGATGAAAGAGCGAATGCCCGTCAGGGGATCACATGAGCATGGAACCTTCTGGTACTACAACAACTGGGATTTTAATGCATTGGCATCGATCTATGAAAAGAAATCGAAACGTAGTCTCTTTGATTCCTTCAACGATGAAATGGCTATACCGCTGGGCATGGAAGACTTTGCACCTGCCGCAACCTTTTATCGTCGGGAACCTGAATTATCCTTGCACCCGGCCTATTTGTTTCGCCTTTCTGCCAGGGATGAAGCACGATTTGGCTTGCTGTTCCTCAACCAAGGCAAATGGTCTGGTAAGCAAATCATTCCCGCCCATTGGGTAGAGAAGAGTACATCGCCAATTTCTGTCGACCTAACAGGTTTCGATCAGCGCGATGGATACGGCTACCTTTGGTGGACAACTTCCGTCAATGGCATCAATGGATTTTATGCCAGTGGAGCGGGAGGGCAGCGCATAGCGGTATTCCCTTCAAGAGAGATAGTCATCGTACAGTCGTCGAATACTTATGACGGCGCACTGGGTATAGATGATGCTAAGATTGACGGACTGATCCGCCTGATCCTTGAATCACAAACAACCAAAGCAAAAGCAAACCCTAAATTGAAGGGCTTCGCCTGTGAACCTCGGAGCTACCCCAACTTCACCATCGACGCTTCGCGAGTAGACGCATACTGCAAGACATTCATGCATCGATTTCTCGGAGCCATGACGATTGAACATGCCAAAGGGCGATGGAGTTTGAAGACCAATGTTGGAATATTCATTCTTCATCCGAAGTCACACAATGAGTTTATTCCCGAGGACATTGAGACTTCCATCATTATGGAGAAGGCAGAAAATTCAAACGATGCAGGAACAATTATCCCAGTCACCGCGCCAGACAAGTCCCTGTTGAGGATCCGCTTCCTGTATTGAAGCCTTGTCCCTAATCCGGACAACCCTGTGCCAATCCGGACAGCACCGCACCTCAGACCGCATCCAGTATTGATCTGGAGGGTACTGCACTTGGTATGATTGTGGATATTCTATTAGATTCACAATCCGACGCCTATGCTCTTCAACTACATCAAAATCGCCTTCCGCAACCTCGTGCGGAAGAAAGTATATACCGCCATCAACGTGATTGGACTTTCCGTAGGGGCGGCGGCATCGCTGATCATCTTCCTTTATGTTTACGATCAGTTGTCATACGACGAATTCATTCCGGACTCTAACCGGGTCTACAGAATGGTCGAGGAGCGAAAATATCCTGACCGCGTGGCAGACTTTGCCATGATTCCCTCCGGTTTTTCAACCATACTTGCCCAAGAGATCCCCGAGATTGAGGCATCCACACGCTTGGTCGGGTTTCCGAACTTCTCCACAAACGTTCGCTATAAGGACAACATCTTCGCGGAGAGCTACTTCTTCTCGGCTGATTCGAATTTCTTCGAGTTCTTTCCTTTTCAACTTCTCAAGGGGAATCCCAATAATGTGTTGCGGCATCCCAACACGATTGTTCTCACGGCGTCCACGGCAGCCCGCTACTTTGGCGATGAGGAGCCCGTAGGGAAGTTTTTGGAGATGTTCGGAACCAATGTGGAAGTTGTGGGTGTCATGGAGGACGTACCTGCCAATTCCCACTTGAAGTTTGACGCCCTGGGTCCTTCCATGACAATTGACTTCGTCAGGGAGGCCAACTTTTATGTGGCCGGCACTTTTACATACGTACGGCTTGCCCCCAACGCAAATGCGAAAACCGTCGATGAAAAGATGCCAGCCGTAGTCGAGAAGTATGTAGCCGGTCCGATCGAGAGAGACCTTGGCGTTTCTTACAAGAAATACGTTGCGGACGGCAATGGATACCGGTTCTTTTTGCAACCCATTGAGGACATCCATCTGACGTCGCACAGGATGAATGAAATTCGCGCCAATGGAAGCCTTACTGCGGTTCGGACGCTGATGCTCATCTGCATTCTTATCCTGGTGATCGCCGGCATCAACTTTGTCAACCTGGCAACAGCCCGATCCTCGGAAAGGGCAAAAGAGGTCGGTGTGAGGAAGGTCCTCGGTTCGATGAGAAAGCAGCTGATCATTCAGTTCCTGGCTGAATCACTGCTGATCAGCTTTATCAGCATGATCATCGCTTTCGCCATTGTGCAGGGATCCCTAGCATTCTTCAACACCACTTTCAAAACACAACTGCAACTGACCGACAACCCGGTGGCCATTAGCGTCCTGCTGGGTGTTACACTGGTGTTGGGTCTCGCCTCAGGCCTGTATCCTGCTTTCTATATCTCATCACTGAAACCGGTACTCGTCCTCAAAGGGAAATTTCAGTCTTCGGCGATGGGCAATTGGTTGCGAAACGGTCTGGTTGTATTCCAGTTCACTATTTCCATCATTCTCATTTCTGCAACCCTTATAGTCTATGATCAATTGGAATTCATGCAGAACAAGTCCCTTGGTTTTGAAAGAGAAAACCTCCTGGTCATCAATCATAACACGGAAGGAGACCAGTCGGCGGCCATTCACGATGAGCTCAGGCGAATACCGGGGGTGAAGGCGGTGGGCGCCAGCAGCAGCGTTCCAGGTGGCTATTTCTTCGGTCTACTTTTCCGCCTTCAAGGTTCGGGGGAGATTTTTACTCCCAAGGGATTTAATGCCGATGACAACTTTGCGGAGGCCATGGGTTTGAACATCATCGATGGACGGTGGTTCAGCAGGGAGTATGATGATACACTTTCCATCGTGGTAAATCAAAGGGCAGTTAAAGCTTTGAATTTGAAGGATCCTGTAGGTACCATTCTGACCAACAATGTGAATCCTACCACCACTGCGCGTTACACCATCGTGGGTGTGGTCGAGGACTTCAACTTTGAATCACTTCATTTGGACATCGCACCGTTGGTTATCATGAGTACCGAGGGGCAATTCACGTTTCAGAATGCTTTGGTAGCCCGCGTGGAGATGAACGGCATGGATAACACCCTGGCGGCCATGGAGTCAAAGTGGAAGGAGTTGGTGCCTACGGAGCCTTTCAACTACAACTTCCTCGATCAGCGCCTGAAGATATTGTATGAATCCGAGCAGGCTTCCGGTAATCTGCTGACGACATTCACACTGATCGCCATCATCGTGGCCTGTGTAGGGTTGTTCGGCCTGACAGCTTATACCGCCAACCAGCGCACCAAAGAAATCGGCGTACGGAAGGTTTTGGGTGCAACGTCCGCAAGCATTGTTCAGTTGCTCTCGAAAGACTTCGCCCTCCTTGTGCTTGTTGCTTTGCTCATCGGCGCGCCAATGGCATGGTATATGATGCGCGAATGGCTCCAATCTTTTGCTTTCCGTGTTCCATTGAACGCAACACCTTTTCTCTATGCAGGTCTTATCGTCGCGGTGTTCACGATGGTTACTATTAGCTATCAAGCCGTAAAGTCGGCTTTGATCAATCCGGCAGAGAGTTTGAAGGAGGACTGAGGAATAATCCTATCTACAAACTATTACTCGCTGGACGTGCCTATTGCCCGACGCGTCGACCAAACTCAGCAAGTAAACACCAGGGGCGAGCCTATCTACAGGCACATGAATGCGGCCTGTCCCGGAACGGCTTTCAATCTCGCGTCCGAAAATGTCGATTAGGGTAATGGTTGTCTTAGTTGATTGATTGAGGTTCTCTACGGTAATCCAATCAGAAGCAGGATTTGGGAAAATGGATATGTTTTTTTTCTCTTCAATTGCGGTTACAACAGGTGGCGGAGCAACGAATTGAAGGCTGGCCATGAAGAGATCTGTTGAAGAGTTGTCGGAAGTAAGTACAACGGCACTTCCAAAGCCCTTGGCAATGACCATACTAAAAAAGAAATGGCCTGCAGAATAAACATGCTGAAGGTCCTTAATCGCAATTGCTGTGAGGAGGTTGGTAGGGCGGCCCAGGTAGACGGTACCACCGGTACCGGAATTGTCGAGGTGAGCAGCTTTCACATATTGGCCTTCAGGGCTGTACAGAACCTGGTACACCGCGCTGTTTTGTGAATCTGGAGTCAACTCGACTGTCGTTCCTTCGATAGACAACTTTGTGACGAAAAATTCACCGCCAATAATGCAGTCCCCGGCTGAGGTGCAAGCAATTTTTCTGCCGGCAACAAAGGGGCCAATCAATGTGGGCCCACCCACGCCGATTCCCCTTTTCATCCATTGAAATGCACCATCCTTGTTGTACTTGGCAATTAGGTAATGAAGCCCGGTAATCCAGGGCACGGTTATTTCACCAGGAGTACCCTTTCCAAATATTGCTGTCCCACCAATCGAGCCTGCGATGTATATGTTACCCGCCTCATCAGCATCAATATCATTGATATGCCGACCGTCATCCGATATATTATGCTGGTTGTCGATTGGACGCTGTGCCCAAACAAAATTACCAGCAGTATCCAACGATGCAAGAAATGTTCCCGCCCCAAAGTCACGAGACCCGCCAGGCGGGTAACTTGGTATGGTGGCGAATGTTGAAGATGATTGATTCTTAAAATGCAGATCCCCTTCAAATGTTCCCGCAATGGCCAAGGTTGTTGGACTCTGCCGGGTAATGCTGATGTTGCGGGCCATAGTACTATTCGACCCTGCTATATTTCTGACCCACTTAAGTTTCAAAGTCGGATCGTATTTGCAAACCAGGTAACCTCCGCTCAATGACTTGGTTTGAGCTGCCAGTCCAACTTGTGAAGCCAACCCGCGATCAACAACAACAGAATCGGTGTACCTCATCACGATATAGAGATTAGCGTCATCGTCGAATTCCATATCAAAGACGATGACATCCTGGTTATATGGTAAACCGGGTGAAGCCAGTAGTCGGGCATCCAGAAATGTGCCATCCTTATTGTAACGAGCAAGAAAGGGAATATCCAAGGAGATGATACTCTGACCAACATAAGTATCAACGTCAAGTGTCTTCGTACTTGAGCCACTCCCGAAGGTGAGCACTTTTCTTGCATGGCCTGCAATCACAATCTCATCATTGGGGGAAACAATGAGACTTGCAGCATTCTGGAATCCGGCTTGTGCTGGGATCACTACCGATGAGGGGATGGGTGCCACCCACCGTTGGGTGCCTCCAACAGAATGCTTGGTTAAGTAGTATCCAGCAGTGGGGGTAACTCCTTCAAATTCTACTCCTTGGGAAGTCCAACCAAAGGAATACAATGAACTATCACCAGTTGCAATTGCTCCGATTTGCTGATTGTTGGTGCCGACGCCATTAAAGCGCTTTGCCCAATTCACCGAAGTTTGACCGATACTGATATGAGTGGTTGATATCAAGGCAAAAATGCAAGCCCACTGTATTGAAGCATTCACAAGGCAAATTTTGCCGTAAATTAGAATAATAACTGCTTAAGGCAATAGGATCGCCTTAGGTTCCCCAGTTGGTCGGGAGTTTCCTCCCGACCCATCGAAGGAGTGCAAGTAATGCGAAGACGGACATTCGTCCAGCCCTGTCGTGGACCCTTGGGCGGATTGGCTAGTGAAAGAAATGCTTGGTCAGGTGTTTAGATGGTCTTGCGTCGTGGAAAAATTAGTCCTGAAAACCGGATTGCGCAGGAAAGATACGGTGACGAATTTGGGCCGTGGGATTCAAGTACGCTATTCGAACGGATCGACTTCATTTTCTGACGCATACCATTGTGGATTGGATTGACCTTTTTACCCGAAGGGAATTGGCTATGATTGTTGTTGATTCAATGAACTATTGTATCGAGAAGAAAGGACTAGAGGTATATGTCTGGTGCCTGATGCCCAGTCATTTGCATATGATTGCTTCGGTGGTTTCAGGCAACGAACAGGACATATCGGAAGTGATGCGGGATTTTAAGCGACATACCAGTACGGCGCTCCTCAGGGGGATTGAAACGGAATTTGAAAGCAGGCGAATCTGGCTAAAGTCTCATTTCACCTTGGCTACGGGAGAGCATCAGGTTTGGCAAGAGGGTATGCGACCTATCGAGCTTTACACAGGCAAGTTTACCCGGCAGAAGGTTGATTACATCCACATGAATCCTGTTGTGGCAGGAATTGTCGATGAACCGGAGCATTATTTACTTAGCTCTGCGCGAGACTATATGACGAAGCGCAAAGGGCTGGTGGAGATTTCTTATATTGGCTAGGGGAAGAGGTAGTTGTTAAATGGACGTTCGTTCAAGCCAGCACCGAGAATGGGAAGACGCACAAGTACGGTATGGACTCAAAGTCCTCCTTCGAATGAGGTGAGTGCTTCGAATGGGTCCGGACGAATGTCCGGACCAACGCTCGATCACGGTCCTTGTTTCGAGGTCAAACCAATATTCCAACGGATGAGTTGAATCCATGAAGGTTCGGCTCTGCATTTGGCACACAATTACAATCCGGGAATCACCCAAAAGCTGACAGAAGTCACACCGTGTGACCATGAATTGACTACTTTTGGCAACTCAAACCAGTCAATCATTATCCATGTCCAAGAAAGAAAAATCCCTGCCCCGCGTTGCCTACTTCTGTATGGAGTACGCCCTCGAATCCGATTTCAAACTGTACGCCGGCGGGCTCGGCATCCTGGCGGGTGACTACATGAAGGGCGCCAAGGATCATGGCTATCCGATGGTCGGTATTGGCATCAAATGGAAGCAGGGCTATGGCGACCAGCAGATTACCAAGGCAAACAAGGTTCTTGATACGTTTCCGATTTTCAAGTACCCGTTTCTGAAAGACACGGGTGTTGTGGTCAAAGTCAAAATCCGCAATCGGGATGTGAAGTGCAAGGTGTGGCTCGATGACACCCATGGCACCGTGCCGCTTTACTTGCTCGACACTGACGTCCCCGGCAACGAGGATGGATGGATCACGGGTCAGTTGTATGGCTGGTTTGGTGAAGAGCGCATCGCCCAGGAAATGGTGCTGGGTATCGGCGGAGTGCGAGCCTTGCGTGCCTTGGGCATCAAAACGGATGTGTATCACTTCAACGAAGGTCATGCCCTGTTCGCAGGGTTTGAACTCGTTCGGGAGAAAATAAAAAAGGGCGCTACTTATGCGAAGGCCCTGAAGGCCACGCGCGATGAAATTGTATTTACGACCCACACACCCGTGGTACAGGGCAATGAATCCCACTATATCTCCCGTATGATGTACATGGGCGCCGATAATGGTGTATTCAATGAGAAGAAGTTTGCAGACCTCGGCGGCTCGCCGTTCAATATGACCGTTGGCGCCTTGCGATTGTCGCGGAATTCCAATGCCGTGGCCCAATTGCATGCGGATACCGCCAACAAGATGTGGAAAAGGGTCAAGAACCGGTCGTCCATCATCGGGATTACGAATGCCATTCACCGCCCTACCTGGGTCGACCCGAAAATGATTGAAGCAGCCGAGCATGGGGGAGACCTCTGGAATGCACACGAGGCCAACAAGAGGAAATTGATTGCCTTCGTCAAGGAAAGAACGGACGTTCAACTGAAGGAAGACTCACTGCTCATCGGTTTCTCCAGGCGTGCGGTACCCTACAAGCGCAGCGATTTCATCTTCAGTGATCGTAAAAAAGTTGACGGTCTCTTCAAGAGCGGGAAAGTACAGATCATTTTCTCCGGCAAGTCACATCCGCTCGACGACAAGGGAAAGGAAATCGTCGAAAACATCTTGTCGATCACTCGTGAGTATCCGAATTCGGTAGTTTTTCTGGAGAACTATGATATGAACATCGGCAACATGCTTGTCCGCGGCGCCGATGTTTGGCTAAACAACCCACGTCGTCCGCAGGAGGCCAGCGGGACTTCGGGAATGAAAGCCGCCATGAACGGCGTGTTGAACATGAGCATTCTGGACGGGTGGTGGCCCGAAGCCTGTGATCACGGCGTGAACGGCTGGCAGTTCGGTGACGGATATGAGAACAAGGTGGAGAAGAAACTCGATGCCCATGACCAGAAGGCGATGTACCAGGTGCTCCTGGATCAGGTCATTCCAACCTACTACGAAGGCAGGGATCTTTGGACCAGCATGATGCGTGCCAGCATCCTCAGTACGAAAGACCAGTTTGATGTTAAACGGATGCTGAAGGAATATTATGAAAGATTGTACATCAAACAGTAAGGCCGAGGTTCCATGGTACAATGATTCTCTGTGATCCTCTGTGCTGCCTCCGTGCAACTCCGTGAAATAGCTTTAGTCAAATCCGCCATGCCCCCTGTACAGTTTGAGGGGTTTATCCAATTTTACCTTGAGAACGGTAACGTAGGCATCATGAGTATCTTCGGGCACATTGATGTACACTAACCCCGGTACATGACTCCACGATATTTTGCCGACCACTTTGTGCTCGAGCCTCGTACCATTTCCAAGCACAGAAATCTCCTGTATGTTGTTCACAAGCCCCTTGACCAGAATTTGCCCGCTGGTCTTGCCGGGTAGGAAAAGATAGAGTGTGGTCGAGTCGCGCGACAATGTCGTTGGTCCTGAAAAATGGCCCATTGGGATGCCGGCAATGGTATTGAATACCGCTTCACCATTCCGGCGGTTCCAGGCTCCAAGTTCTTTCAGTACATTGACTTGTTCCTCCGGGATCGTACCATCTGCTTTGGGCCCTATGTCGAGCAACAGGTTTCCGCCATGCGATACTGCATCAATGAAGATCGTAATGATCTCAAAAGGAGTCTTCCAGTTGGTGTCCTTGTGCTGATAGCCCCAGTTGTTGTTGATCGTCATGCACAACTCCCACCACGGATACTTGGGATTCTCCACCGGAACATTTTGCTCGGGGGTCACATAGTCGCCATAGCCTGCCAACCGGCCATTGATGATCGCTGATGGGTTCTTTTTCAGCAATGTTGTGCGAATTTTCTCTGACTCCCACTGCTCTGCGCTATGTTCCCAATCACCATCAAACCACCAGATATCAGGGTTGTACATCGTGCTGATCTCGGCGAGCTGGCCTTGGAAGAAGGTGCGAAACCGGTTCCATCGGGCATAGTCTTCGTCCAATTTGTATTTCGCGCTGTCTTTCAGAAATCCGGGATACTCCGGGTGCGTCCAATCGATCAGCGAGAAGTAGGCTCCGCACTTCAGGTTGCGCTTTCGCAGCTCATCAAAGAGGGGCTTGATGACATCTTTCTTTGATGGTGTTGCGCTCACTGAACTCAATTGATTCATTTTTGTGGGATACATGGCCACGCCGTCGTGGTGTTTGGTAGTAACTACGGCATACCGTGCTCCACTTTCCTGAATCAGATCGGCCCACTGCGCTGGATCGTACTTCTTCATGGTAAAGCCCTTCAGTTGCTTCATGTAGTCAGCATGGGAGTTCTTGCGGTTGTAGAAGCTCCACGACTCATCGACACCGTCAACAGCGTAAATACCTATGTGAATAAAAATTCCAAGCTTGGCGTCCGAAAACCATTGCATCTTCTCAGCGATTTTCTTGGGATCTGTTTTGCTCTGTGCATGGCTGGTCAGCATGGCGAACAGTATGAGTATAACCAACGGGGCTACTTTTTTCATTGTTGTCAATTGTTATTTAACGCTAAGAATATCCCGCAAACGAATGTCCTCGCTTGAACTCCCGATCATTATCCTGAATGTACCGGGTTCAACTTCGCGTTCCATCCGCTCGTTAACCAGGCTGAGCATATCCGGTGTGATCGTGAACGATACAGTTGCTTCCTTCCCGGGCTTGAGATGAATGCGTTGAAATGCCTTCAGTTCTTTAACCGGTCGCACGACAGACGCCAATTCATCCCTGATGTACAGTTGGACAACTTCGTCTCCTTCATAATTTCCTACATTTCTGAGCATGCAGGTTACTGTTACTGTCTCCTTCGTTGAAATTTCTTTCTTGCTGAAAATCATCCTGGAATACTCAAACCGCGCATAACTTAGGCCGTATCCGAAAGGGAATAGGGCCTTTCCGCTACCATCGCGATAATCGTCGTTACGGCCGGTGGGTTTGTGATTGTATGTCAATGGCAGTTGTCCTTCATTCAGTGGAAATGTTATTGGCAGCTTTCCTGAAGGAGATGATTTTCCTGAAAGTAGTTCAGCGATGGCCTCTCCGCCAGCTTCGCCCGGGTACCAAACGTCCATTACACCATCAACTTTGTCAAGCCAGCGCGTCATCGTAATGGCTCCCCCACCAAAAAGGACAACCACGATCGGCTTGCCCGTTGCAGCCAACCGAAGGATCATTTCTTCTTGCTTACCTGGAAGGGCAAGGCTACTACGGTCTAGCCCTTCACCCTCTTCAATGCCCGCTGCCACGATGATGTAGTCACTCTTCATCGCCAAGGCTACGGCTTCAGATATTTTTTCCTCCGACTTGTCTTCCACGCCCACGGTCCATACCAGCTTGAATCGTGAATTTCCGGATGGTTCCTTGTATTCAATCCTCAATGCATATTCCTTACCCTTCTCCAGAATGACATTCGCCAGCGTGGCCGAATAAGAAGGCTTGTCCCACGTGTCGATCAGCAGATGTTTGTCAAGGAACAACCGGTATCCATGATTACCTTCTATACCCAGTTTGTACGACCCAGATTCCGGAGACAGCAGGGTACCCGTCCACCGCACAGAGAAGAAATCATAGTTTACGTCAGGGTGGGGGGCGCTGAGCGTCCATTGAAAATTGATGCTAGGATCATTGCGGGTGAGAACAGGAGGACCCTCCATCGTGATGTTGTTGAAGTATTCACCCTTCAACCCATTCACTCGCTTACCTTTGACTTGCGATGACAAATGTGCGCCATCTACGGTGAGCCGTGACACCAGTGTTCTTCCGCAACCTTCTGCATATTGTACAAGCTTTGATTTGTTGAGGACCTTCTTCAGCCCATCCAGTAAGTTGATCGTGTTGTTGCCTGGTCCGCTGTATCCACCCAAGCGTGCTTCGATCGCATCCGTGCCTATAAGGGCAATACTTTTTACATCAGGAGAAAGAGGGAGCACAGCCTTCTCGTTTTTCAGCAACACAGCCGATTTCAAGGCGGCCTCTTTGGCCAATTTGCCATCGTAAGTCATTCGGCCAGCCAGCTCTGGATCAACATAAGGGTCCTCAAACAGGCCGAGGTTGAATTTAATCCGCAGGACTCTGGCCACTGCGCTGTCCAGAACCGCAGGTTTGACCCGACCGTCGAGGAAAGGAGCTTGATAGAGTTTCGCATGATCAATATCTGTTTGAAAGATGCCATCCTGGCCATTGGAGACAGCTTGTGTGCCTGCATCCTCATAACCCGATGCAGTGAAGTGCAGCACATTGGCACCACCCGTGGCATTGGCGTCCGAGATGACAAATCCCGTGAAGCCCCATTCGTTCTTCAATTTCTGATTGAGCAGCCAGTGATTGGCTGAAGCAGGGCGGCCATTGAGCGAATTGTACGCGGTCATGATGCTCCGAGAACCGCCTTGTTGAATACACGCCTTGAAGGGGACGAGGTAGGATTCTTCCAGCAGTCGCTCGCTGATGTCGATAGGATAGCTATCCCGTCCGCCTTCGCCATGATTGACGGCGAAGTGCTTGGGCGTGCTAACGATACCCAGCTTTTCGAATGATTTCACGAAGGCAACGCCCATCCCCGCAGCCAGCACGGGATCTTCACCATACGTTTCTTCCACTCGGCCCCATCGTGCATCGGTGGCAAGATTGACAACGGGTGATAGCACCTGCCGTATACCTCGTGCACGACATTCCCTTGCAATCTCTGCCGCTACGTTGCTCATGAGTACTGTATCCCAGGTTGCAGCCAACGCAATGGATTGCGGAAATACGGTGGCGCCCTGCCGAACCAGGCCATGGAGTGCTTCATCAAATGCGATGATCGGAATCCCCAACCTCGACTTTTCGACGAAGAACTTTTGAATACTGTTGATCTTCTCTGCAGTCTGAACAGCGGTCGTGCCTGTGCCGTATTGAAGAATCTGTTCAGCAGCCTTGCCTGATGCGGGCTCTGTGTTCACTTGAAACCCAAAGAGACCTGTCCTGAACAGATCAGGATTTGTACCCAGGTCCCCAGGAACCATAAACAGTTGTCTGAACTTCTCCTCGGGGGTCATGCGCTGCAATAAATCCCGTACCCGCACTTCGGTAGGGAGCGCTGAATTTTTATAAGGGATTACTTGGGCTTGGACTGTTGGTATAGTAGTGAATAGATAACATGTTATAATCCAGCTAATTAAATATACTTTGCTCATGCGCTAGTTCCTTACCCTGATTACCCAAACATGATTGGAGACCGCCTTTGCCGAAGCGGGAAGCACAAGCTCGAACCCATTTGTTACGCGCTTCCAGGTGACTTTTGACTTGCTTCCCAGCAGTTCAAGGCGGGTGGTTTTCTGAAAGTCAATCTTCGTGAGGATGAGCTTTTCCGTGGGAAAATCAAACAGAAAAATGTACTTCGTCTTGCCATCCTTGGCTTGCGTGAAGCGTATCTTTTCGCCGTCCTTGAATACCGAGTGCATGCGCGTACCATAGATGGCCTCGCCATTCACCTTCATCCAGGCACCAATCTCTTTTAAGCGCTCGTAGGCCACGGGATCAAACTCGCCGTCAGGGCCCGGGCCAATATTCAGCAGGTAATTGCCTCCCTTACTGACAATGTCAACCAACTTCTCGATGATCTCATTCGTGGGTTTATACTTATCATTAGGAACATAGCTCCAGCTGTTGGCCATCGTCATACAGGTTTCCCAGGGATAAGGCAGGCCCTCATCGGGAATGTGTTGCTCGGGAGTGAGATAGTTTTGCTGCTCACCGGGTACAGCGCGGTCGACAACGATGAGGTGGGGCTGCCTGGCTCTTGCCATCTTGACCAGTCCCGCCATATTGATGTCCTGACTCTGCGGGTTCCGAAACCAACGGCTGCCGTCATATACATCCAACAGCTCCGCCTTTACCTCTTCATCCGTTTTCTTCCTTACCCAACCGCCGTCGAGCCAGAGGATGTCGACTTTGCCGTAGTCTGTGACGAGTTCGTTGATCTGGTTATGGGTGAACTCAATGAATTTCTGCCATTGTTGCGGATGCTTGGTAATTGAGTAATTGCAGTTGCGGTCTGTAGGCGGGAACTTCTTCCACCAGTAGTAATCCGAGTGCCAGTCAGGTTTCGAAAAGTAAGCCCCGATCCAGAAGTCTTCTTTACGGAAGGCGTCAAATACCTCTTTGGTCACGTTACTTCGAGGGTTTTTTCCAAAGGGCGTGTTCGTGATTTTATAGTCAGCATATTTCGTATCAAACATGGCGAAGCCATCGTGATGTTTGGTGGTAAAAACCATGTACTTCATACCGGCTTCCTTCGCTGCGGCGGCCCAACGGTCGGGGTTGAATTTTACGGGATTGAAAGTCTTGGGCAATTCTTCATATTTTCTGACATAGTCGATATAGCTGTCAGAAACTCCGGGCTTCTGTCCGCCAACGGCCCAACCGACGTCCTCCGGGCAGATGCTCCAGCTCTCCACGATGCCCCATTGGCTGTAAGGTCCCCAGTGCATGAGCAGGCCGAATTTGAGATCACGCCAGTCTTCGAGACGGTGTTGGATATTGGGATCAGGATCGGGGAAGTAAACTTTTTCCTGAGCAAAGACTGCCAGGTTGGAAATGGTCAACAAAGCACTGAGGAGAATATGGTTCATATTGTACCAGGTGACTGAATGGTCACATCAATGGTTAACCTACCTTTTGGGAAAATACTTGTAAATATCCTTTCGGTCAAGTATTCTCATTTACCAAGATTATCTAGAAAATCCTTGCCTTCGCTACTGGATAGCCGGCCATAAGTCTTGCCCTCTTCCATTGCTTTTAGGATGGCTTTATCTTCTTCGGATTCATCCACGAGATGGATGTCAAATTGAAGGGCTTTGGCAAGGGCTTTTATAACGTCCTCCTGTCCTTCGGTAAGAGTAGTGAGGTAAGTTTTCATAGTCAAAAGTAACGAATTTGAAGGAGCGATAGGATAACAACTTATTGACGGAAAACATCAGAAGCCGTCCTACCCAATACTTCGGTGGCACTCATAGAATTTCCAGTCCCAACATACCGAGCCCAAACGTCTTTTTATTTTCCTCGCCTGAAGCAATTTCATGCCATCAATTACATCTGCCAAGAAAGGTGTTGAAGTGTATGCAAACACAAAGCGATTTTTGGACAAGGCTTTCGAAGACAAACTTCCTGCCCGTAATCGAACGCTTTTGCTCGTCGGTGTACATCAGCCAACAGTCAAATCCTTCATTCAGGCTGGATTGAGGGCATTATATCTGGAATGGCCTTTGTCTGTATAACGTCTGAACCCCAACGCTCTATGCTCAAGAATTACCTCATCTCCACATTCCGGCACTTGCTCAAGCACAAAGGTTATACTGTCATGAATGCCTTCGGGCTTTCTATTGGACTGGCCTGCTTCACCCTGATTGGACTTTGGGTGTATAATGAGTTGAGCTTCGACCGCTTTCATGAAAATGCGGATCGTATCTATCGAATAGGTGCAACGTTCGATTCCGAATCAGATCACATGGAACAGGCTGTGACGCCAGTTCCTTTGCGGAAAGCCTTGATCAGCGATTTACCTGAAATAGAGAATGCCATTATCATTGATAACAATGATGCCATCGTTCAGAATGGTGACAAGCAGTTCATGGAAGACTACCTGTTGATGACTGACCCTGCCTTCCTGGATGTGTTTAGTTTCCAAATGAAATCCGGCGACAAGCGTACAGCGCTGAAAGAACCCTACTCAATCATCCTGAGCGAGACGATGGCCAGGCGCTACTTTGACGATGAGGACCCATTGGGAAAGCAACTCAACATATTCTTGCAAGATCCGGAAGGGAAGGGGAAGGCCTACACGGTCACGGGCATCATTGAGGATTGTCCAACCAATTCTCATTTCAAGTACCAGGCGTTGATCTCCTGGGCCACCTACGACGTCAATAACCCCGTCGACCCCAGAGGGTACGATTGGTACAACAATGGCTATTTCACTTACCTGTTGATGCGAGAAGGCAGTGATCGTCAGGCATTGGAATCAAAGTTGCCGCAGCTCATTGAGAAGTACATGGGCAAGCAAAACAGGGAATGGAAAATAAACTACACATACTTTACACAACCACTTACGGACATTCACCTGCATTCAAAACTCAAGTATGAGATACAGGAGACCAGCAGTCTCACCTACGTTGTCGTGTTCGGAACGGTTGGATTCATGGTACTCTTGCTCGCCTGTATTAATTATGTCAACATGGCTACCGCCTTCGCTTCCCGTCGTCTCAAAGAGGTCGGCATACGTAAGGCGATGGGGGCTTTCAAGAAGCAGTTGATTGGACAGTATCTTGCCGAGTCCTGGTGGATTGCAGTCATCAGCTTGCTATTCGCGTTTGTCTGGATTGAGCTGGCGCGCCCGCTCTTCGAAAGCATCACCGGAAAACCGGTATCTAATCTCTACGAAGTGAAGACCCTCCTGGTCCTGCTGACAATCACTTCTCTCGTTGGCATTGCATCGGGCGCCTATCCGGCCCTTCTGTTGAGTTCATTGCGTCCGGCGGGTATCATGAAGGGCCAACAGTTGAGCGATTCAGGGTGGCTTCGTAAATCTCTGGTGGTGATTCAATACGCTGTTACCATTCTTCTTGTTGTTGGAATTCTTGTTGTACAGCGCCAGCTTCATTTTATGCAGAGTCAGGACCTCGGATTTAACCAGAGTGGTTTACTACTGATGGGTGTTAATGGCAGCCGGGAGGTAATCAATAACTATGGAGCATTTGCCAACGAACTGAAACAGATCCCCGGGGTTTCCGGTGTAGCGAGAAGCAATACCTATTTGGCTGGTGGCCTGGGCAACTCGGTAGGCACCATGACAGATGCATCGGGAAAAGACAAGGATGCAACCGTTTATCGCCTGCGCACCGATTTTGATTACCTGGATGTGTACCAGATGACGTTGCTCGCAGGAAGGTTTTTCCAGGAGGAGAACGCCGCCGCTGACTCCACCAGAGGCTTTGTCATCAATGAAGCCATGACACGTCTCTATGGCTATCAACGTGCTGAGGATGCGGTGGGTCAGAAATTTCATTTTCAGGGGAGGGATGGCTCTGTCATTGGCGTTGTGAAGGATTTTCACTCCCGCTCGCTGCAATACAATGTCGAACCCACTTGCCTATACTTGTTGCGTGGAAATTTCTCTGCTGTAACCGTGCGCCTGGAAGGCAACATGAGCAGCCTCCGCGACCAGGTCACGGCAGTCTGGAAGAAGCACTTCCCCAACACCATTGTCGATATGACCTATGGGGAAGAGTCTTTGAATTCACAATATCAGTCTGAGCAACGTTTCTCCATGATCTTCATGATCTTCTCAACGCTTTCGTTGGCGATAGCGTGTGTTGGTCTGTTTGCGTTGGTTTCGTTCTCAGTGGAGTGCCGAACCAAGGAGATCGGCATCCGCAAAGTCCTGGGTGCCAGTGTTTCGGGTATCGTCGTGTTGTTGACCCGCGATTTTCTTATGCTAATTGTTATTGCTTCCATGATAGCCATTCCTGCAGGTTATTATTTGATGAATGAATGGTTATCCGGATTTGCTTACCGCACAGCGTTGGATCCGCTTATCTTTCTGGCTGCCGCCATCGTGGTTCTCATCGTCGCCTGGCTCACCATCAGCGCCCGCTCGATGAAGGCAGCGGTGCTGAATCCTGTCGATTCCCTTAGAAACGAGTAAATACAAGTTTCACAGAGACACACGGAGGTCACACGGAGTTTCGCGGAGAAATGCATTTTGTATTCTCTGTGTCCCTCTGTGCCGCCTCCGTGTCCTCTGTGAAATAACTTCGCTGGCAGTTTTGGAGTTACGCTCCCAAATTCACGAATTCCCGCTATATTGGTTGTATAAAAACCCAGCATGGCAAGACTTGTCTCACTGGTCATTATTGCATTCATTCTCTCATCATGTTCTCAGTCGCAGGCCCCAGCCGACTTCAATGTCATAGCCTATTACAGCGCCGGGCCCGATCAGGTGGAAGCCATCCAGGCAAAGAAACTGACGCATATCATCTTCAGTTTCTGCCACCTGAAAGGAAACAAGCTGACGGTCGACAACACCCGGGACTCAACGACGATCCGCAAATTGGTTGCTCTGAAGGCCATCAATCCCGGCCTTAAGGTCATGATCAGTCTGGGAGGATGGGGAGGGTGTGCGCCTTGCTCCGAAGTTTTCTCCACCGACGCGGCCAGAAGGGAATTTGCTAACTCGGTCCTCGCCCTGAACCAGTATTTTGGAACCGATGGTTTGGACCTGGATTGGGAATACCCGACCATCGAGGGAGTCCCCGGTCATCCATACAAGCTGGAGGATAGGGCAAATTTCACAGCGCTGGTGAAGTCGCTGAGAGAAACCCTCGGAACGAAATATGAACTTAGTTTTGCCGCCGGCGGGTTTACAAAGTACATCGATGAGTCGGTAGATTGGACAGCCTTGGTGCCCTTGGTGGATCGGATCAATGTCATGACCTACGACTTGGTTGGCGGCTATGCGACCGTAACAGGACATCATACTCCGCTCTACAGCAATCCAAATCAAATCGAGTCGACCGATAATGCCATTCAGCGCCTGCTGAAGATGGGTGTTCCGGCCAACAAGCTTGTGGTGGGCGGAGCATTCTACGCGCGGGTTTGGGAGGATGTGTCGGATGTCAACGACGGGTTGTATCAGACAGGAAAATTCAAGCAGGCTGTTGACTACAGGGACTGGAATACCTATTTTGACGGTTTCGAAACTTTCTGGGACAACAAGTCTCAGGCACCATACCGTTACCATCGCGAGAAGAAACTCTTTGCTACCCATGACGACGAGCGATCGCTGGCGCTCAAGACGCAGTATGCACGCGACAATAAGCTCAACGGGATAATGTTCTGGGAGGTGTCGCTTGACAAGCCGAGTGGCGGATTACTTGATGCTATTGTTGGGGCATTGGGAGAGTAGCGAACTGTCGATGCGTGACCTGCCGCCGGTAAGGAGCCGCGTAGCAAATCACATTTTCCTAAACCCTTTTGTCCCGTCAGTAATTGTTCATTCGCTTCCCTCGAATAGGGGTAGTAATCGTTGATCCACTGTTTCCTTGGCAAAAAATACCCATGGAGTCAACAACCCGGCTCATCCTGGCACGTTCGTTTGTTGAATACCCATCTTAAAACACCAACACTCGGCCTATGATCAAACATCTGATTACCTCAAGTTTGCGAAGCATTAAGAAGAATGGTGCTTCATCCGCCATCAACTTCTTTGGCCTGGTTCTTGGCTTTGTGTGTATCCTGATCATCGTGCAATACATTCATCACGAGTTGACCTACGATCAGTTTCATGAGAAAGCTGACAGAATATTCAGAATAACGCATAATGAAAAGGCAGGGGAGATTCCTGGCGTCCGTCACGTGGCTACTGTGGGGCCACCGTTGGGGCCAGCGCTGAAACAGTCGAGTACCCAAGTAGAAGACGCTGTCCGTTTTCGTTACTCGCCTGACCGGATCATGCGTGTAAATGACAACCAGCACTATGAAAGTCGCGTGTTCTACGTTGACCCGTCGGTGTTTCGTGTGTTTTCATTTCCGCTTCTTCAGGGTGACCCGTCGACGGCCTTATCATTGCCCAACCAGATTGTCATCACAACGGATATGGCCAAGAAGTACTTCGGTGACGAGGATCCTATGGGCAAGATTGTTTTGATGGACAATGCAACCACTTTCACAGTGACCGGCGTGCTTGCACCATTGCCATCGAACACGCATCTCGCATTTGACTTCCTGATACCCTTTGAAGCGTTCCAGGTCCCTTACGGATATCCTGTTAATCTGTCTTCGTGGGGATGGATTTCCTTCCACACTTATGTTCTCCTAAAACCCGGTGCGACATCTACATCGGTTGAAGAACACCTTGTTGACCTGGTAAAAAGCAACTGGACGGAAGAGCGGGCGAAGCGATTTAAACTGCAACTGCAGCCACTGGCGAACATTTATCTCGGTGAACTACTGCACGAAGACGTGGCCGCTGGCAATAAAGTCTACCTGATTGTTCTCGGTATGGCCGGCTGCTTCATCCTGCTGATTGCCGGATTCAACTTTGCCAACCTGTACACGGTAGTCAGCATTGCCCGTGGAAGGGAGATGGGCATTCGAAAGATGATGGGGGCACAGAAGCATTCTGCGACGCGCTATATGATAGCCGAGGCCGTGTGCTTTGCCGTGATGGCCGCACTTCTGGCCATCGTCATGCTGCCTTCGGCCAGTAACTACCTGAGCACCCTAGGTTTTGATATCGGAGGGAGCATTGGATACTTCGACGTGTTCTCTATGATGGTCATTGTGATGGCAGTCATTACCGGACTGATGGCAGCACTTTATCCCGCCTCGCTGGTCTCGGCAAACAATCATCACCAGCTGCTGAAAGGTGCGTTCCGCACATCGCCCGCGGGGATACAGTTGCGAAGAGGTCTGGTACTCATCCAGTTTTGCGTCACCATTGCCCTCATCGCATCCGTGATGATCATTCAGGACCAGATGGAATACATCGGGAAGAAGGATCTCGGTTACGCCAAAGATGAACTGCTGCTCTTGCGTATGCCAGGCCGGGACCTGGCCGAACGATATGCCTCCATCAAAGCCAGGCTTACGCAAAACCCCATGGTACAGGGTGTGAGTCTGGGGGGTGGGAGAATGGATGGTGATAACGGCAATGTGCCCATCTTTGTCGAAGGCAACCTCGACGAGAGCATCCCGATGGCGATTGATGCTGCCACGTTTGACTTTTTCAAGACCATTGGCATCACACTGGTGGCAGGCCGGGAAATATCAGAGCAGCAACCGGCCGACACGTTGAGAGGTGTCTTGCTGAACGAATCCGCAGTCAAAACTTTTGGATGGACACCTGAAGAAGCACTCGGGAAAAGAATCCGGGTGGGGGATATTGTCATCGATGGGGAAGTCATCGGCATAATTCCTGATTTCAATTTCGGCTTGTTGAAAGCGGCTATACAACCACTCGTGATGTACTACCCGCGTACAAGGCTTCAGGATATCTATGTGCGTTTTCAAGCGAACACGGACATGACTGCGTTGGTCTCATCCCTGGAAAGCGATTGGCAATCGGTAGCTCCCGATTTTCCATTCGATTTCACATTCCTGAGTGCTTACCTCAATGGCCTGTACACAGCCGAAAGGTTCTTTTACCTGCTCTTCCGCTTATTCGCGGCTGTCGCCATTGGAATTTCGTGTCTCGGATTGTTTGCACTGGTAAGCCAGGATGTATTGTTCAGGGTAAAGGAGATTGGGATTCGCAAGACATTGGGCGCTTCGGTGCTCAACATTCTGACTTTGATTATTCAGCCCTTCATGTTGCTGATCCTGCTGGCAGGTGTGATTGCCACACCGGTCAGTTGGTGGGGCATGAAGAACTGGCTCAATGAGTTCAGCTACCACACATCAATCGGATGGCCCGTGTTTGCATGGGCCCTGGGGAGCACATTGGCGGTTGCGCTGTTTACAGTAAGTTACAAAGCGCTGCGGGCTGGAATGGCAAACCCGGTGAAGTCGCTAAGAAGCGAGTAATCGCATTCGCGCAACGCTTCGGCATCATGCAATACCAAAACTCAATCATTCTTCATCGGAAGGAAGGCATAACCCTTGAGCGGGTATTGAGTAAGTGACGTTTTTGAGGTAAGAACAACACTCGCCTGGGGCAGCAGCATGGATTTCTGAATGTTGAGGCGGTTCATGACCTGGCCGCATGCTTCAAATCTAACGCCAGCATTACTCAGCTCGTTAATGATTCTAATGTTGGGATTATCCGTCTTGAATTTCCTGCGATATGCTTCGTTGTTCAACAAAATATGAATGGCATAGGCATGTATCGCCAGGACAAAGTGAATCTTATTTTTTGGAATGCCGGCAGCGACATGCATATTGATAATCCGTCCAATTTCAGCCAGGCCGGAGTTCATGCGAGATGAATCAATTCTGTCAGTATCCTCAACCATCGTCACCTCGGTAAAGTCAAATACAACATTATAGTCGAGGCTGGGGTCCGGTGATGCATCGACGTGCTTGACCGGCTCGGCGTACGACCAGAAGTCGGACTTGATGGCGGGGTAAAGTTTTGCTTTGCGGATCACAGTATCTTTTCTGTTCTTGCAGGCCGCAGTAAGCAATTTGTATTGAGTTGGGTAGGCGGAAGATATTCGGCTGGTGTATTCTGAATAGGCTGCATTAAAATCTGATTCGTTTTCCAACACGAACCATTCCCTGTGGGTCTGTCCGTTCATACCGGTGGCCGCGTTGATCACTTTGCCTTCATCGACCAGGTCGTTCATTGTGTGGCTGAACCTTGCGGTCGCATCGGCCAGTTCCGCAGATTTACTTGCATCGCAATTTCTTTTGACCTGGACGGTGAGGTTTTGACTCATCGCGCACAGGCTGATGAACAACGCGGGGACTAAACAATAGGAGGTAGGCATAGGGCAAACGAATATTAGGTTGGATATTAAACAGGATACCAACCTAAGATATGGATAATTTGTATGTCCGACTATCCGGGAATGATCCTGCCTAGGGATGTACTACATGTATTGGGCTTCTATCGCCATTGATTGGCGAAATGCCCTTATAGAAGATCCTTCATCATAAGGTCAATCTTGTCGAACAATTCGCCGACACCCATGGCAGCCCATATGATGAAGATGCCCAGGAGTATTTTGGCAATGCGCGGGATGCGGAAGCCAATAATCTTTTTTGCAACGGTATCTATGGGTGGGAAATAGATCAAAGAGAGGAGCACCAGGAAGGCGCCAAACCCGGGGTCGTTGCCCCAGAAGGTATTGACCACGCCTATGGCCAGAACCAGGGCGCCAAAGACTGAACTGAGTACATCCAGCGCAATGGATTGAAGGGATTTCGGAGATTCTGATGGGTTGGTCATTGTTTGATGCTGAGGCTGGTGTTTGATGCGTCCCAACCTGCCCGCAATCTAATAAAAAGTACTTTGTAAATCAAAGTATAATGTTTGATTTAGGGGTATTCAATCTGTGCAATCAGTGGCAAAGAAATGGTTGCCACAGATTACACTGATTACTACAGATTTAGTGAATGTTTGATTTAGGGGTATTCAATCTGTAATCTACACCTTTCTGTGTTGCTAAATCCGCATAATCTGCTGCCAGCCAGTCTGATGTACCAGTCTATCGATTATAAGTAGTGTCAGGCGATCGGGCGGGGAAATGCACTCATCCGAGCAATCCTGTATTCACATCCGCGCGAGAAGACCCTCTCCACGCGAGGGACTAGTCGGTATCAAATGGATTGTAGAGGTATTTCCCTTCCGCAAAATCGTACAGCGTAAGCCTCCTCAGGTCATAGTAGGCTGTCCAGAAGGACTTCAGGGCAAGGATGTAGCTGCGCTTTGCGGTATCTTTTTCAGTGAGCGCGATATTGAGGTTCGTGATGTCAATCTTGCCGATCAGGTATCGGTTCTGCGCTACAGTATACCGGTTCTGCGCGACCTCGTCCGATTTCTTCGTAATCTCTATCTGCAGTCGCAACATTTCAAACTGGCGCACCTGGGTGAGAATCTCTTGTTCAAAGGTCACTTCATCCTGGCTGATCACATAGTCCATCAAGCGTTTGTTGGCATCGGCCGTCCGCGTCACGGCGCGTCGGCGACCCCAATCGACAATCGGAATATTGAACGTGAGATTGGCGAACTGCTGGCGGGAGGGATCGTTGTGCAATTCACTGAAAGAAGAGCCGACGTTGTTCAGTCCAAATGATGCGGTAACCCCCACCTGGTAGAGCTGTCCCCGGGCTTGAGCCACGGCCTGATCGGCCTCCATCTTTCGTCGCTCAAAGGCAACATAGGCCGACCGAGTTTCCTTCGCATGGCCCAACGCATCTTCTTCGCTCACGTGAAATTCAGGAACCCCCTCGGGAAGCGTAAGTACGAATGGATCGGAGTCCCGAAGGCCCATAAACGTTCTCAATTGAAGGCTCGCGGTTTGGAGATCAAGCGTAGCTTGTGCTACATCCTGCCGCGACCGGAGCAATTGAAGCTCCACCTGTAAAAGTTTGTCTTCAGAAGTAGTGCCGATGTTGTATCTGCCTTTCTCGATCTGGTAGATGGTGTCGTTGTTGGCCAGGTTGAATTGCGATATTTGCAGATTGACCTGGGCCTGAAGCACATTGAAGAAGTAGTTGACCGCGTCACGGCCGATGGCTTCCATTCCTTCAGCATAGTCGCGCTTCGACTCTTCATACCTGATGGGCTCAATCATACGGTCCCACTTAAGCGGATTGTAAGCCATCAACGGCTGGTTGAGCTGGATGTTCATCGGCGTTCCGTTCCATTGCGTCGTGTTGCCGGAGATGTCATTGAAGTAATTATAGATCGAATTGAACGACAACATCCCGCCGGTCCAGTGAATAGGCTGCTGAAGAGACAAATTAAGACCGGGGTTGAATTGATTGATAGGAATGTACTGGATCGAGCCATCGGGCTGTCGGATGGGAGAGATGCTGTTGGTATACAGGGGACCTGCATTGTTGCTGATCAGCCGCACCTGGGGATTGTAGTTCGTTCGGAACGTCCTGTACTGCCAGTACCGCGTTTCTTTCCGCGTCTCGATCTGGCGGAACGTTGGCGACTGGCTTTGTGCCCGTTGTATGACTTCCGAAATGGTGAATGAGTTTTGGCAATGGCCATCCGGCAGGAGAAGGAGGGTCAACCCCGCCAGGTACAGGAATTTTCTATTCATATCGTAGTGATGCGATGGGATCTTGAGTGGCCGCCTTCCGGGCCGGAGCTATTCCAAAAATGAGTCCGACCGATGCGGCCACGCCGAATGACAATCCAATGGAGGCCAGGCTGATGATTGTGGGGATGTCGGCGATTCTGGAAATGACATAGGCCATAGACGCCCCGAGGGCTACACCAATTACACCGCCCGTGAAACTGATCATCATCGCTTCAAAAAGGAACTGCTGAACAATGTCCTTTTTCTCGGCACCCAGAGCGAGGCGTAAACCGATTTCCTTAATCCGCTCCAGCACCGAGGCAAGCATGATGTTCATGATACCAATCCCGCCAACCAGCAGCGAAATTCCGGCAATGGCACCCAGAATGTAGTTGAATATGTCATTTGTACGCTGCTGTTGCTTCAACAAAAGCTCCGGAATCTCGATCTCAAAGTCGACCACCTCGTAGTGTCTGCGCTTTAGCATCCTTTGTACAATGTCCGCGACCGGTTGCAACGAACCGGTCTCGTTGACTTGTATGACCAGTTTATCCAGTTGGTGATAGTTCTTGTTCAGATCCTCATCCTGGTTGTTGGGATCATTCATCCGGATCATTCCGTTGCTGCGCATGGTGGCCAGCCGCAACGCTTCTGCGGTGATGAGGTCGCGATTCTTATACCGGATCAGGATGGTGTGTAAGGGGGCATACACATCCATATTAAAATCGCGGATGCCCAGCTTACTGATACTCGATTGGGACACCAGCCGCTCATCCAGAACGCCGACGATCGTCAACCAATGCGGACCGACCTTGATCGTTTTCCCAATGGCGTCCTCGGTAGGGAAGAACCGGCTCTTGATGCCCTGGCCGACAATGCATACTGGAGCTCCGATTTTCAATTGTTCCTCGTTGAACATCTGACCTTCCCGAAGTGTAAAATTGAAGATCTCAAAGTAGGCGGGCTCGACACCGACCAGCTTTGCCGACCGGCGGTATCCCTTGCGGATAACATACGTCTCGATCATGATCTCGGGACTGGTGCGCGAGATTACCGGGATTATCTCTTTAATGCTCTTAAGATCCCGCACGGTGAGACCAGGCGTAAATTTTTTCTTGTCCTTCTTTCCAGGCTGTTCATCAATTTTCTCTTCTTTCTGCTCCAGTACCGGTTTGATAACGATGTTGTTAACGCCGACCAGTTTGATCTGTTCCAGCAATTCTTGCTGGGCCCCGCGGCCGATGGCTAGCATGGCGATGACCGCCGCCACACCAAAAATGATACCGAGGCCCGTGAGCAGAGAGCGCAGTTTGTTAGCCAGTACGGCCTCTACGGCGATGTAGAAGTTGGCCAGGAGACGTGGTGACATCTGGAGCTGGTGTTAGATTAGATTTAAGTTAACGGCCATGCTTGAATTGACAGTTGACAAAGGGCAATTGACAATACAGTTGTCAACTGAAAATTTGTCAACTGTCAACTTAATCTGCCGCTTCATGACCATCATGACACTAGTTTCTGACTGGGGTGCTGCCGGCAGGCTGCTGAAGTGATGCTGACGTAGCCTTTGGTTCCTCTTTACGACCTCTCTTGCCGTTCAATTCTGGCAGCAGCTTCACGTCGAGTGACTCCATGGATGCAGGCACGGACATGTAAACGCGGTCGTTCTCCCGAAGGCCCATCAGAATCACCGCTTCATTCGCGTTGGTCTCACCTACATTGACTTCCTGCTTGCGGGTGGTGAGTCCGTCTCTGACATAAACATAGGTGATGGAATCAAGCTGCGTGTGAAGACATTCCAGCGGTACGAACAACGTTTTTTCCGTGACGCTGGCAATGATTTTGTTGCTGGTCGTCATCGACGGACGGAGCGTGGGGTCGGTGCCGTCGATCTCGATGCGTACTTCGAAGACCTTGGCATCTGAATTCGGGCGCTGCTCGCCCACATTGGCCACCTGGACGACAGATCCGGAGAGCCGCTTGTCGGGATATGCGTCGAGTCCTACGTCAACCCGCTGACCTGCCTTCACTTTGCGAACATCCACTTCGTTGACGTAAGTCTTGGAGATCATCTTTGTAAGGTCCGGGAGGGTGGCCACGGTGGGTTCCCACATTTGAATTTGCGAGCCGGCCTTGATGGGTTTGCCATCCCAGCCCTTCTGGTAGATGACCATGCCTTCTTCCGGCGCGCGCACGTCGAACGATTGCATCACGGCCGTCATATTATTGAAGTCACCCTGAACCTTACGGAGTTCGGCGGCTACTTCACGCATTTTCTCGTAATTCTGGTTTTTCTTGATTTTGTAGTTCTCGAGAGCTTGCTCATGAGCACGCTTGGCTTTGTCGAGGTTGATCTCGGCTTGTTTGATGGTGGCCGGAGGTTCGAATTGGGATTGGTCGAGGATGATTTGCTTCTCGTCGGTGCTGTACTTGAGATTGATCAGTTCGTCGCGGGCCTGCCGCAGTTGCAGCATGGTATCAAGCTGGGTCTGGATGAATTTGGAGTTGGCCTTCTCAAGCTCGATTTGCTTGTCCACAAACTTCTTCTGGAACTCGGAGCGATCGAGGGTGGCAATCCAGTCGCCTTTCTTCACCACGGTGCCTTCGCTGACAATGTTCTGGATGGTCACCTGCCAGATCTGGAAGTTGCGCAACTGCTGCGGGCCCATAATCTTGACTGAGTTCTTGGCTTCCAGTTCGCCTGTGGTTTCAATTTCCACACGAAATTCGCCAAGTTTCACCACCGACATGATTTCAGAGGTCGCAGCTTCCTTGTTTCCCCACACCACAAAATAGCCTATAACCAGTACGAGGACGGCTCCGGCAGTAATCAAATAGTTTCTTCTGCTCATAACTCAGGCATTGTTAGGTATGTGTAAAACGTTGGCTCAACCAAGAGGATACTTGGTTTATACGAAAAGTTTCAATTTAGACTGAAAATTTCCTTGATAACGGGCAGAATGGGGGAGGAAGGGTAGTGAAATCATATATCCGGCATACATGCCTTCGGCCATTGCCGGCAGAATCGGATCACTCAAGTCCGGGAACAGGCACTCAGGCTTGAGCAAACCTTGCGATAATAATCCTTCATTTTGGGTCGTAAAATGATCCCCTATGAGTGGTGATAATATCTCTGGCCAGCTTCCGTTGTTAGGAAATGTCCACGTGAATTGAGACCTTTTTACTTATGGATGACAAAGTGAAGGCATCCGTGTTCATATTCCTGATTGGTAGTACACTAAGTTGCGCCCAGGATCAGGTTGAGTCAATTACCAAGTATCAACCGGAAGCCTTGCAAAAGGATTTTGATCTTGTCTGGTCTGCCCTCAACGAGGTATGCCCCGTGCTTTATGTATATCGTAATGAAGAAGAAGTTGCCAGCCACTTTGCCAAAGCCAGGGAACAGCTGCGCAGCCCCATGTTCAGGCATGAATATTACATGGCCATGGGTGAGGCATTGGCATTCGTTCAGGACGGGCATTTGCGACCTTACATTGGGAACGACTATCATGAGACAATTGCCCGCAAGGACGTCAGGCTTCCGCTGACCCTCAAGTTTTTGAATGGGAGTGTCTACGTATTGAAAAGCATGACGGAGGAGGATCGGGTGAAAGAGGGAGAAGAAGTGATCGCGATTAACGGAAAAAGTGTCACGGACATTTTAGCTGATTTTTCCCGATTCACATCATCGGATGGTGACAACATCAATCACAAGTACCGTAAGATGGATGTGGAGTTTCGCGGAATGTTATGCTATTATTTTCAAATCCCGGAAGAATATCAGGTAACGGTTCGCTCAGAAAATTCTTCCGAAGTAAGACAAGTCATTATCAAGGGCATGAGTGAAGAGGCGATAACAGCGGCGGAGATCAAAAAGTATGGAAAACGAATTGAACCGAAACCATATTCCATTGAATATGATAATGAACGGAGCATCGCCATATTCAGGTTTGATACATTTGGTGACCAGGTCGGCGAAAAGCAGCTTAGGAAAATACTGAATGGTTTGGTTGAACGTTGCAACAAGCAGAAAATTACCAGCCTGGTTCTCGATATAAGAAGCAACACCGGCGGTTTTGATGGAAATGCTGCAGTCGTTTACAGCTACCTGACCAACAAGCCCTTTGAGGCAGTAAAAGGAAGATACCTGAAAACACTGTCCATTTCTATTACCGAGCATCTGTTGAATAAAGACATTGCCAGACAAGTTCAAACAGTTCCTGCCTATCGGTCCGGGAATGAATACAAACTTGATATGGCATTGGACAAAGTGTTGCAACCAAATCCTGTCCATTTTGATGGTGATGTGTATTTGCTTTTGAGCAATACAACATTCTCAACGGCTGGTTTATTCGCAAATATTTTTTCAAATCATAGCCGGGGACCCATTATTGGATCAAGCGGTGCTGGTGGCGGCTACCGGGGTGATTCAGGCGGTATGGCATACCTTGAACTTCCGCTTACAAAAATGCTGATCCAGATACCGTTGGTCAGGAACGAATATATTCTGGATGAAGAAAAAGAATGGACTACCATGGAACCTGATTATCGGACCAGGCTTACCATACAGGACATCCTGAACAATACAGACCGCGAAATGGAAAAGGTGTATGAACTAATTAACAGCAAAAAAAAGTGACGGGCCTTAAGGAAGCAAGGTGGACAAGCGTTGTAACACAATTCAATGAAATGGATATGAAATTGATAACTCAGATAATCGCAAGCGCCGTAGTGTGCAGCAGTCTTGTTTTGAGCGCTGAGCATGCAAACGCACAGCAGGATTTTGAAGTCCCTGTCACCAACCCACGGGGAGTAATCCGGCAGCGAATTGCAGCTACTGATATAGAAGTCAGCTATAACCGACCCTCAGTTAAGGGGCGCACCATTTTCGGCGGCCTAATCCCGTATGGTCAGGTTTGGCGAACCGGATCTGATGCAAGTACTAAAATAAGTTTCTCTACTCCTGTATTTGTAAACGGAAAGAATGTTGCTGCGGGTACGTATGAGCTCTTTACCATCCCCGGGGAAAAGGAGTGGACCATCATTCTCCAGCCGAGCCGAAATCAGTGGGGCTCGTATGGCTATAAAGAGGAATTTGATGCGCATCGATCGGTTGTTGCGTCACAACAGCTTACAGAATCAATGGAGACGTTCACGGTCAGCTTTGATCAGGTCACATCGAAATCCGCAGATCTCTCATTGTCCTGGGCACGGGTTAGGGTTGCTATTCCGATCACCATCGATCTGAAGGCTACCGTCTTGCCGCAGCTGGAGGAGAGTTTGGCAAAGGAAGGCAAGAAGCCTTACTTCCGCGCTGCTATGTTCTACTTTGAGAATGATCTCGATATCAATCGTTCTGCTGAGCTCATGCAACTGGCTATCAATGAAAACCCAAACCATCTCGGCATGCTCTATCGCTTCGCGTTGATATTGGAACGCAAAGGTGATAAGGCAGGTGCCTTGGCTGCATCGGAGAAGTCATGGTCAGAAGCGCAAAAGGCGGCGCCAGAATTGAAGGAGGAGTATGTAAAATTAAATACTGTACTGCTTGCTCGATTAAAGAAATGAAGTAACGGGCATTCAGGAATCTGCCGGCACTTGGGCCAAGTGCTTAAGTTTGTAAATTGAGCAACCATGAGAAGCCCACTTTACAAATCCGTCCTCACAGGACTCCTTTTTGCGGCATGCGCACAGAAACCAGCAGATCCGCCAGTGGATCAGAAATGGACCTGGTCCATTGAGCGGCTTGAGACAGCCGTGAATCAGGTGCGTGCCGGGAGGGACCTGACCCCGAAAGCCTGGCCTAACGGCGCAAAAGTTGCCGTCCTGTTGTCTTTTGATGTTGACAATGAGACTGTGGCCTGGTGGGAGGGTGAACCATCCATTTCTGATCTTTCCCGAGGTGAGTATGGCTCGCGTGTGGCATTGAAACGGGTGGTGAACCTTCTCCTGGCAGAAGAAGTCCCTGCCTCGTTCTTTATTCCTGCCCTAAGCCTGCACCTGGCTCCGCAGATGGCCGGGGAGATCAAGCGGCTGCCGCGCCATGAATTTGCTGTGCACGGCTGGATTCACGAACGAAATACGGAAGTCCCGGCCGAAAAAGAGCGCGAGATGATCGTCAACGCGCACCAGATGCTGATTGACCTCACTGGCGAAACTCCCGTGGGCTACCGGGCCCCCTCATGGAATTTTAGCAGCGTCACGCCGCAGATCATCCAGGACATGAATTACATCTATGAAAGTTCCATGATGTCCGACGATCGACCCTACGAATTGGTCGTGAAGGGACAACCGACCGGAATTGTGGAACTCCCGGTGGAGTGGATATTGGATGACGCACCCTTGCTCGACCCGCGCGGCGCACGATACGCAAGCCCGCGAGATTGGCTCCAGGTACAAAAGGATGAGTTTGATGTTGCCTACGAAGAAGGCACGATGTTTCTGCTTACCATGCACCCGCATTACATTGGCCACCGGTCGAGGATCGTTGTGTTGAAGGAATTGATTGATTACATGCAAACAAAGGATCATGTTTGGTTTGCCACCCACAAAGAGGCTGCGGTGTACATCAGGGCGGAAGCTGGAATGTAAAGGATACACAGCATGGAGTATTTCAAGGGCATTGCAAAAATAAAATTCGAAGGAACCGCTACAGACAATCCTTTCGCCTTCCGGTGGTACAACGAAGATCAAAAAGTGGCTGGCAAAACGATGAAGGATTGGCTTCGCTTTGCCTGCGCCTACTGGCACAGTTTTACCGGAACGGGTACGGATCCATTTGGTGAGCCAACCCATCTGTTTCCCTGGGATGCCCGGAAGGATGTCATGGATCGCGCAATGGATAAGGCTGACGCTGCCTTGGAGTTCATGACCAAGCTGGGTCTGCAATACTATTGCTTCCATGATCACGACGTGGTCGACCACTCGGGAACCCTTGCAGAGAACGAAGCCAGATTCTTGAAAATTACGGACTATCTCAAGCAGAAGCAGCAGGAGACTGGCGTGAAACTCCTCTGGGGTACTTCGAATCTTTTTTCGAACCGAAGATATATGAATGGGGCAGCCACCAATCCGGACTTCCTGGTGGTAGCTAATGCCGGCGCCCAGGTCAAGGCCGCCATCGATGCTACCATCGCCCTGGGTGGAGAGAACTATGTCTTCTGGGGTGGTCGCGAGGGATATATGAGTTTGCTGAACACGGATATGAAACGCGAGAAGGAACACCTGGCAAGGTTCCTCCATCTGGCTAAAGACTACGCAAGGCGAAGCGGGTTCAAGGGCACGTTCCTCATTGAACCCAAACCTTGCGAGCCGATGAAGCACCAGTATGACTATGACAGCGAAACCGTAATCGGCTTTCTGAGGCAATACGATCTCCTCGGAGATTTCAAGCTCAATATTGAAGTCAACCATGCCACCCTCGCTGGCCATTCATTTCAGCATGAATTGCAGGTGGCCGCGGACTGCGGTGTGCTGGGATCCATCGACGCCAATCGCGGAGACAATCAGAACGGCTGGGACACGGATCAGTTTCCCCATAACATCACCGAGGTGACGGAAGCGATGCTGGTGATTCTCGAAGCGGGTGGATTGCCCGGAGGCATAAACTTCGATGCGAAGGTCCGTCGCAATTCTACAGACCCAGACGATCTCTTTCACGCCCACATCGGCGGCATGGATGTCTTTGCCAGGGCCCTGCTCACTGCCCATGCAATCCTCGATCGATCCGATTATAAAAAACTGAGGAAGGAGCGCTATAGCAGCTTTGACAAAGGCGAAGGAAAGGAGTTTGAACAAGGCCGGATGAGTCTTGAACAGCTGGCTGCCTCCGCACGAAAGAACCCTGAACCAAGCACCACCAGCGGTAAACAGGAGTACTTTGAAAATATTGTCAATAAGTACCTTTAGCGTAAGCTCTTCACCGAATCAATTTTCAAATCTTCAAATTTTCAAATTGCGCACCTACCTCCTCGGCATTGATCTCGGCAGCTCCTACATCAAAGCGAGCATCATCGATGCTGACTCTGGCAAGGTGGTGGGCTTTGGTTCTTCCCCCGAGACCGAAATGCCGATCGCGAGCCCGAAGGCAGGCTGGGCCGAACAAGAGCCGGAGCAGTGGTGGAGCAACACGGTTCGGGCGGTAAGCGACGCGGTGGCCAAGCTACCTGAGGCAGCAAACTCCATTTCAGCTATCGGTATTTCCTATCAAATGCATGGCCTTGTGGTGGTTGATAGGGCTCAGCAGGTGTTGCGGCCTGCTATCATTTGGTGCGACAGCCGCGCGGTCCAAATCGGCGAGCAGGCTTTTAAGAAATTGGGTGAAAAGTACTGCCTTGATAAACTCCTGAACTCTCCCGGCAATTTTACCGCGTCCAAACTGAAGTGGGTGAAGGATCATGAGCCCAAAGTGTATGAAAAGATCCACAAGGTGATGCTGCCTGGTGATTACCTGGCGATGCGGCTGACAGGAGAAATTGCGACGACAGCATCCGGATTGTCGGAGGGCATCATGTGGGACTATCATCAGACAGGACTTGCAGACCAGTTGTTTGACCATTTCGGGCTGGATAAGTCGATGGTGGCAAGCATAGTCCCCACTTTTTCCAAACAAGGATCATTAACCTCCTCTGCCGCAGCGGCGTTGGGTTTGAAGAAGGGAATTCCCATTGCTTACCGTGCCGGGGACCAACCCAACAACGCATTTTCCCTCAACGTTTTGAATCCTGGTGAACTTGCGGCCACAGCGGGAACTTCCGGTGTTATCTACGGAGTAGCGGGCAAACCGATCGCTGATCCGCAATCAAGGGTCAATACGTTTGTCCATGTCAATGATTCTCCGGCTGATCCTCGTTACGGTGTGTTGATGTGTGTGAACGGAACCGGCAGCATGAACAGTTGGTTGCGAAACATTTTGTCATCTATCGGCACCACAGCAATTCCGTACAACAAGTTAAATGCTTTGGCGTCAACTGTCTCCATTGGTTCTGATGGGCTTTCCGTTCTTCCTTTCGGCAACGGCGCCGAGAGGATTCTGAGCAACAAGGAGATAGGAGCGAGCGTGCACGGATTGAACCTCAACAGCCACTCGCTGGCACACGTCTGCAGGGCTACACAGGAAGGCATTGCCTTTGCCCTTGGCTACGGGTTTGAAATACTTACAGCAATGAATATCCGTTCGTCCGTGATCCGGGCGGGACATGCCAACATGTTTCTGAGTCCGACGTTCTGTGAGACCTTCGCCTCCGTAACTGGCTTGAATCTGGAGTTGTACGACACCGATGGTGCACAAGGGGCGGCTCGTGGGGCTGGCGTCGGTGTTGGCCATTACAAGACCCATGGCGAGTCCCTTAAAAGCCTGATACAGGTCAAGACTTACGAGCCAAAGAAATCCATTCAAGATGCTCATCAGGTTGCATTTGCCGAATGGAAGTCGATTCTATCAAAACAGATAGACCGGACGTAGCAAGGAACGAATCGGTCTAGCGCGCATGTAACATTCTTCGTAGTATTGTTTAATGAAGTTTTTTCTTTACCTGCTTTCAATGATTTTCAGGACAGGTCCTCGATCATACGGAATGCTTTTCCTCCTGGTGGCATGCTTGGCTCCGGAGCTTTGCGCGCAGTCATTGTCAAAGGAGAAAATAGGAGCATACACTTCGGAGAGCTTTTCATCATCCCTTCATGAATTTGTTGAGTTCCTAAAGCTTCCCAACACGAGCAAGAACAAGGCACACACCAATCAAAACCTGAACTGGTGCCTCACAACTTTTAAGGATCTCGGATTTGAAACGCATGTCTTGATTTCCGATTCGGTGCCACACTTGCTGGCTTCACGGCTCATCAATAAAAAGCTGCCAACGCTTCTTTTCTATCTGCAAATCGATGGTCAGCCGGTAGATATTTCAGAATGGCACCAGGCCAACGCTTTTGAAGCCGCGTTCAAAAGACCTTCCGGTGATACTCTTATGACCCTTGATCATCCTGACTTAGCGAAACTCAATGCAGATGACAGGATCTTCGCGCGCTCGGCTTCCGATTCAAAAGGTCCGGCCATGACGTTCATTACTGCCCTTCGCATACTGAAAGAAAAGAAAATCACTCCGTCATACAACCTGAAAGTCATCATGGACTTCCAGGAAGAGGCGGGTTCACCAACACTGCCTGCCCTGGTCCGTGCAAACATGGACAAGTTCAAAGCCGATGCGATGCTGATCATGGATGGAACACGCCATGTGTCCAACCTGCCCACGCTTACGTTCGGTGCCCGGGGCATTGCCACGATCACGTTGAAAGTATTTGGTCCGCGCTATGAACTGCACAGCGGGCAATACGGCAACTATGCACCCAATCCGGTCTTTGGACTGTCGAGGCTCCTGGCCGGAATGAAAGACGAAAGTGGGAGAGTGATTATTCCGGGTTTCTATGGGACTGTCGCGATAGACGATGAAAAACGAAGGCTCTTGAGAATTGAACAGGAAGATGAGCATGAACTGATCAAACAGATAGGAATTTCCAAACCGGAGGCTGTCGGTACATTCTACCAGGAAGCCTTACAATACCCAAGCCTGAATGTGCGCGGCCTACGCGCTGCTTCGGTAGGGAGCGAGGTGAGGACCATCATTCCGGCAGAAGCGCTGGCTGAAATAGACATCCGACTGGTTCCGGAGACACCAGGGGAGCGGCAAGTGGCGCTGGTGAAAAAGTACGTTGAGGACCAAGGATACAAGCTGATCGAGTCCGATCCGACTCCGGAACAGCGGGCCCAATATCCCAAGCTGGCTTCGTTTACCTATCGCATCGGCTCCAAGCCATTCAGAACCGATGTGAATTCGGCGCTAGGCAAATGGTCTGGCCAATGTATGGAGTTTCTCTTCGGAGGCAACTTCGTTTGCACGCAGATGACAGGCGGTTCTCAGCCGATCGAACCATTCATCAGCACACTAGGCATCCCGGCGCTTTCCGTTCGTATTCCCAACCCCGACAACAACATCCATGCTGCCAACGAGAACATCCGGATCGGTAACTACCGCGAAGGAATTGAAATGTGCCTTTCCATGCTTACCCATCGTTATCCATGATGCTGGAATGGGTGTCGGCGGGTATAGTTTTGCTGACTGTACTCTCGGTTAAATATCTGGCGAAACTGAATCAGCCGTGGGTCAGGAAATTACTCGATTGGTTTCCGGCCATCCTGTTTGCCTATGTGATCCCCGCGTTGATAACGCACACGGCAGGCCTTGATCTCTCCGGGGTCTACCTCCATGCACTCGGCAGGAACTGGATTATTCCTTTCGCGATCGTATTGGTGATGAGCGCCATGCCGTTCAGACAGCTTAAGCTGGTTGGGCTGAACCCCATTTTGCTTTTTGTGATCGGTTCAGCGGCCGTGGCTGTCTTGCCCGTACTGCTTGTTTCTCTTTTCGGATGGCTCGATCCGGAGGCTAAGAGACTTTTTGTCAGCTCAGGTTTCTGGAAAGGCCTGGTGCCCATCGTGGGCGGTTGGATCGGCGGCAGCACCAGCCAGCTTGTACTCAAGGAGCTTGCCGGCACACCGGAGGGTCTATTTCTTTCGGTCCTGGTCCTGGACAACATCCTCGTGAATGTGTGGACGATTCTGATGTTCCAGTTCATCAAGCGAAGCAGTCAGATGAACCGGTTTTTTGGAATTCAGAACACGATTGATGTGTTGGAGCCCGGGAAAAATTTGCAACCTGCGAGAAGTATAATGTCAGTATTGCTGATCGTGGTCGTGATCGTGGCGGGAATCAACCTCTTGGTTACGGATTTCTTCTGGCGGGTGGTGCTGTTATCGGTTGCGGGGCTCTTACTGGGAAACCTTTTTCCCCGATGGAACACGCAGGGTGTGCTGCAGGTAGGAGGGATTGCGATCATTTGCATCATGGCCATTTTGGGTCTACGGCTTGACTTCGGAAATCTTTCCTTGCCAACACCGTTTGTCGTGTTGGTGGTGGTTTGGCTGATAGGGCATTTTGTTGTGATGGTCGTCATCGCCCTCGTGTTGCGTTTGAACCTTGCCTGGGTGGCGATTGGCAGCATGGCCAACCTCGGAGGCATCTCAACCGCGCCGGCTGTGACATCAGCTTACAATCCGCAGCTCATGCCTCACGCCGTTCTCCTAGCCATACTCAGTATGGTAACGGGTACTTCCTGGGGGATGGTGACGATCTACCTTTTTGGCTTGGTGACATCCGGTTAGCCATGCAGGGAAGATCCAAACGCGCACCAATCGAATCCGGTTTCAATCCGACCGTGCCTGAGGGATGGAATCTGTGTGGTGATTAGCAAAGTAGTTCCATTGAAGTCCGCGCGGTGATGCTGGGGAATTTGCCGTTTGATGGCCTTTATCGATTTGAATTTGGCAACGGGAAAAAACGCGTTGATCGTTTTCTTGAGCTGGTTGATGTTCTCCATACCGTACATAAGGACTACCGTCGGCTTATGGATACGGATCATTTCGAGAATGTGGTGCATGCGATCGTTGTAGACGTGTTGCTGGTACAAGGCGCGGCTCCTGAGGAAAGGGAATTGTGGCAGGTCCAGCCAGGAATAATACCAAGCATGACTGTGGGCAGGAAGGGGATAGAGTTGAATCAGTGCTTCATTTGGTTTCGACGACAGCGCAAAAGAGTTTTTTTGATACTTAAGTAGGTCAGGAATTTTCTTATCCAAGTACCCGTGCTCAAAGGCGATGAGGTTTTTCCAGGCGCCATGCAACGTGGCTTCCTTGCCGAACCTGTGGTCGTAGAAGTTCGTGTATTTCTCGGATCTGGGGCCTTCTACCCGAAACGCAACCCGGCGATACAGTTCGCGAATGTCGCAGAGCGTTGGACCATTGATTCCTTTCAGACTGTGGAGGTAGTTGAGCTTCTCAGCCACTTCTTCGGGCGCATCGCCGCCGCCTTCTTCGTGCCCGACAAACCAGAACGGGGCTTGCCAGGATCCGTAGCCATAGAAGTCGGATATCCAATGTTGAAGCGCTTTCTCGTCGATAACCATTGAGAAAAAAGAGGCCTAGGTCTCTACATACTAGTTATTGAACCGCAGCATGGTGAGGTCCTGCTGAATCAACCTGGATAGTATGTGGAAGTCGCCCTTTTCAAGTTTTTCATTGGTAAGCTGCACCACAGCGCGTTGAAAGAGGTCATCGAGTTTCTTCACACGTTCATCGCGTGCGATAGCTTTGTCAGACCGTATTTCCAGGAACTCCAGGAAGTATTTGTCAATTCTCTCTTTCCTGCCTCTTCGTAGCCGGCTTTGGATCGCCTGCACAATACCGTAGAATACCGCTAGTATCGAAAGGCCCAACGCCAGGCTGTCGGCATATCTTTCAAAAAAGGTCGTCTGGTCCCTGAGCAAGTATGAAAATGTTCCGTTGTGAATAGGAAAGAGCAGCGTTTCCGAATTGAACGACTCATTGATCGTCTTGTACATGATATCCATGTGTACCAGTTCCATCTTGTTTTGAAAAATGGCCTGTACCAGCAAGTAACACGCATTTTCACCCAGGTCACGGTTGGCTACCAACATAACATCTGTGGCAAGGGTGGTAGTGCGAATTGAATTCTTATCACCTGGAACTGCAGGCAAAAGGAATTCGCGGAGTGCCGGATCATTCAGGGTAATAAATTCAATCCAGTTTTTGTTGAATGAATAGGGGTGCCAGCCTTGCGCCGTCCATTGTTCGGCGCGCTCGTCATAATAGGGTCCCCAAAACATAACTACATCCGGGTTGTCCTCAAATGGTGTAAACTCCACTCCGCTGATTCTGGCAGCTGACATAAAGCGCACTAGCGTCATGTGAGTCTCACCTCCAATCCGTTCGACTCCAATGCGCTTATTTTCAAAAACAATCCGCGCCCTGGTTGAATCTGGCAAGTGATTCCTGGTAAACACGTACAACAGCCTGGTGGTTAGAGGCATCAAGGTTCTTAGTTGGCTGGCATTCTCACCGAGTTCCAGGGCGATGGTCATGCTGTGATTATTGATCATGGCGAGGTCCGCCGCGCCTTCAGCCGCGAGACGAGTGGCCATCATGGCGTTGTCCGCTGGAAGTATGGTGATCTTGTATCCCTTGCGTTCCAGGAAGGGCTTGAGATTGCTGGCCATATTGGAATAGAATTCCGTTTTTGGAACAGCCATGCGGAAGCTCTGCTGAGGCCTGGCAAAATCACAACTAGCGGGGATGATCGCCAGCGACAGTAATATCATTAGCATAAATACTACACCCGCTATTACCCTTGTTCTCTTCATGGTAGGTACCTGATTTTCCAGACCATTGTAAGGTCAGGCATCGTGAATATAGCAATTGGGGTGATGATCTGGAATTCTGTCAATAATTCTAAGAAAGGGTCTGGATCAGCGCTGGATCATTGCGCCCTTTAGCCACAACACCCAGTTTTTTGATTTTGGAGTTCCAATGGATAAAAGGCCCTGAAGGGAGTCTGGTTCCTTGAACCAAAGCCAATTTTCCAGCCTCTCGGATTTTCAAACACCTTGTTCATAAACGGACGGTTTCATCCGTCTGTGAACAAAGGGTTTCAGCAATCCCTATCCCTGTACTTGATTTCGATTAATAAATTGGAGCCAAACTTGCAAAAACTCTGACGACCAAACCCAAATCACATGCTGAAGAACTACCTCTTAGCCGCCTTCCGTCAATTGTGGAAGAATAAGTTCTACTTCTTCATCAACGTCTTCGGCCTCGCCAGCAGCACGGCGGTGTCGATCATGATCCTGATGTATGTGTACAATGTGCTCACCTACGACCGGTTCCACAGCAACATCGACAATATCTATTTCCTTTACCGCGACAGGCCCTCCACCGCGGGGCCATTGCCCATTTATGACACGTGGTATCCCTTACTGGATGAAACGCGTCATGGCTTCTCCGAAGTGGTGGGAGGAACCAGGATCATCCCAGGTAATAGTACCTGGATGCAAAGTGATGGAAGATCGTTTGACGAGCCGTATATGTGGGCTGACTCAGGTTTCTTCCACGTGTTCGACTTTCCATTCGTAGCGGGAAACAAAGAGACTGCCCTCGCCACGCCGAACAGCATTGTTTTAAGCCAGGCACTTGCCACTAAACTATTTGGCAATGAAGACCCCATCGGAAAAACGATACGCTTGTTCTTTGATACGGACTATATCGTAACCGCGGTAGTAGGAGCGGTGCCTGCCAATTCATCTCTTCAGTTCAACGCCATTGTACCCATGCATACCGGCATTGAATTCTTCCGCGAATCAGGGTGGGGCAGCTCGTACATATACACCTTCGTATTGGCAAAACCAGGCACCCTGCGTGCGGCCCTTGAAAGCAAACTTCAAATATTGATGACGAAGTTTGTGGCTCCATCGGAGCGGGGGAATTTCAAACTGCTATCCATGAAGCAGTACAACGATGAGTTCTCCGATCAGCGGAAATATGCCATGATGCTGCTGGGGATCGCTGTTGGAATATTGCTGCTAGCCTCCATCAATTTTACGAACCTTGCTTCCTCGCAGTCATTCTCCAGGATGAAAGAAGTCGGTATGCGAAAAGCACTTGGTGCCACACGAGGCAAGGTGGTGCTCCAGTTTCTGTCGGAGTCGATGCTTCTCTCGTGCATGTCACTGCTTTTTGGGGTGGGTTTGGCTCAACTCCTTTTGCCATTGTTCTCTGACCTTGTCGGCATGCCGCTTTCCTTTGCGCCGTTCTTACAACCGGCACCGATCGCTGCGCTGGTCTTGCTCGGTGTCCTGGTGGGCATCATGTCGGGATTCTATCCTGCCATTTTCGCTTCCGGATTTCAACCAGTACAAGTGTTGAAGGGTATGACAGTGGGTAAGGCCGGAGGAGGTCTCCGCGGGACGCTGCTGACTTTTCAGTTTGCCATCGCCATCTTCCTGATCAGCGGTGTGGCCATTGTCCTGCAGCAGGTCAATCACATGAAATCAAAGGATCTTAATTTCGAAAAAGACAACGTGCTGGTGGTGCGGGCTTCGCCCCGTGATTATGCCGACGTAAACGCTGCCAATCAAATGGTAACCGCATTCAAAAATGAGGTCCAGGAACTGGCATCCGTCATTTCAGCATCGCGCTCTTCGGGAATTCCAGGCCGTTATTCGGGTTCATTTTCACTTTTTGTGGCAGAGGGAAATGAGACTGCCGATCCATTCGACTGGCGAGTAGCGCGTGTGGATGCGCAGTACTTTGACGTTTTCAAAATACCCCTCCTGGAAGGGCGGAATTTTATCAAAGGGTCGGAGACCGACAGGCTAACCGGTGTGATCATCAACGAGGCGGCGCTCAGAGCGATCGGATGGAGCTCGGCTATGGGGAAGAAGTTGAAGTTTCCCGGAGAGGAGGGATCTCTCGAGATAGTAGGGGTGACGCGCGACTTCAATTACGGCACCGTGGCGGAGGCTGTGCAGCCCGTTGTGCACGTCTACCGTGGCGAAGACGAATACACCAGCTACCCGTATGTATCGGTCCTTCTTCAGCCCGGCACGCGGAATGAGACGGCAAAGGAGATTGCCACGCTTTGGCAAAAGCTAAACCCCGATCGCTCATTCGAATACTTCTTTCCATCGGATCGGTTCAATGACTTGTACAACACGGAGGAGAACATTGCATCGATCATTACTTTTGCATCCTCTTTGGCGGTTATTATTGCCTGTCTCGGTCTGTTTGCCCTGGCCTCTTTTAGCATGGCTCAGCGTCAGAAAGAAGTTGCGGTGCGAAAGGTGATGGGCGCTACAGTCGCTGGGCTTGCGGTCCTGTTTATCAGGAAGTACTTGCTGCTGGTACTGGTGGCTGCATTCATCGCGATGCCTGTCACCTGGTATTTTGCAGAAGACTGGCTCAATGACTTTGCCTACAGAATTAAGGTCAATCCGCTCGTCATTCTGGGTGCTGGGCTGCTCTGCGCGACTATCGCCCTGGCAACCATCGCCATAAAATCAATCAGAAGTGCATCGGCCAACCCTGTCGACGCGCTGAAATACGAGTAAGGCCCTGCCACGTTTGTGTCTATGTGATATTTTGGATGTAAGTCATTGGGCCGGTTGACAATTGTCATCTGAAAGTAGGTCGACAAGGTTGAATTTTGATTCGGCGATAAATCAAAATTCCGCCCTTCTATGAAAACCGCTCTAGCTGTACTCATGTTCAGTTTGCTTTTGATGGTATCCTCCTCTTGTGGAATAAGCAGTGCAACTTATTCAAATCACAATCAGAACAACACGCAGGTTCAACTCGCCAGTAATAACTACAAGGTCATTGACAAGGTTAGCGGCAGTGCTGAGGCTAGCTACGTTTTTTTGATTGGTGGCACAAGCCAGCGGCAGCAGTATGAAAATGCCTATTCCTCCATGGTAGACAAGGCGAACCTGGTCAATGCGCCTCGGGCTCTGGTCCATGTGGTTAATGAAGAGCACTTCAGAGGGTTCTTTCCTTTCTACTACACCCGGAGGATCACTTTTACCGCGCATGTGATTGAGTTTTCGAAGTGAGCCGTACCAGCAGCTCAGGGGATGCTGAGGTAATTGATCCGCTGTGCGCTGAGGGTGGGGGGCATTGCTTCTCAACAGATCTTTCGTATAGCGCAATCTGGGTGATGTCAAGTGCAGCGCAATTTCAGATATTCACCAGATATATTGCATGTGAATGGCAATGCGCAAAGCCAATTCTTTCACAATTTCTCGCATTCAATCTGGTTGGGTTTCCATTCCAGCTTTGAGTTTAATTATTTTGGTGTCGACTTGTACAAGCAATGAGATCCAGCCGCAGGTTGATTGCAGTACAACAAACCTGGCCATTCAGCTTGTGACAAAAACAAATCTGGACGACTGCTCCGCAGACAATGGCAGCATTGAAGTCTCTGCCAGCGGCGGCGCAACACCATATCAGTTCAGATTGGGTACCGGACCGTTCGGAAGCGCCGCGCTTTTTTCAAACTTGTCGGCGGGCTCCTATAATGTTACCGTTAAAGATGCGAATGGCTGTGAAAAAGTCCTGACAGGCATCTCTCTGGCTGCTCCCAATGGTCCTTCGGTTGCCGCATCTACGGTCAGTCATCAGACAGACTGTCTTTCACCCAATGGCAGCATAACAGCCAATGTGAGTGGAGGGTCCACGCCATACCAATTCAGACTAGACAACGGTGCCTTTGGCGGCTCCCCAACATTCTCCGGCCTGAAAGCTGGAACCTATACCATTACGATTATGGACAACGGCGGCTGCACCGCAGAAATCGATGAAGTCGTCAACAGCCAAACCGGGGTTAGCTACCTTACCGACATCAAGCCGATTCTCGAGACCAGTTGCATCAAATCCGGGTGTCACAACGGCGACAATGGTGCCAATCTGAATTGGAGCGTTTTTGCCAACGTTCAGGCAAGGGCTGCCATGATCAAATTGAGAACGGGCAACAAGACCATGCCCGCCGACATTGCTCCAACGGGACTGCCCCAGAATCAGATTGATCTGATTGCTTGCTGGGTTGATGAAGGGGCGATGAATAATTGAGATTCCAACCCGGTCCCTCGCTGCGCGCGATAGCTATATAATCATAAGGATAGCTATTTGATCTTGTTTCCGGTGCCTGTAAGGGTTAGATTAAATAGGGTTATTGGCATATCGGAAAAGTTGGCAACATTTCTCCGCGTGTACTGAGTGTAGCCTTCATTAAAAGTGTACACATCCTCATATCGTTCTAGCATGTTGTTTTGCACGGGTAGCTCACCCTTGAGTATTAACTTCCTCGCAATAGAATCATACGTAACCAGTTCCTGCGCTGTGGAAGGCCAATTACTGAATATGCCTACACGCTCAAAACTTTTGGTGAACCGACTGTACCGAAATGATTCCTGAAATGTTCGGTTTCTTCCATTGCTATTGGTGACTTCGCCTTTGCAGGTGATAAACCGGTGTTCACCATTTTGTGGTAAGTCATAATAACATTGCTGCCTTCCTTTTTCACTGAACAGCACACCTTTGGAAGGGTCGTGTGTATCGTATATTTCAAAAGTAATTTCCCAGCTTCCAATCAGAAAATCCAGATCCTGAACTTTAGGAGTGGGTGAAATTTGAGCTGGCCTGGAGTCCTGCGCGGATGTTAAATTAACAATGATCAAAGCCGATGCAAAAAGGGTAGCTCGCTTCATAAATCTATTTGTGTTTCTCAAATGAAACGTACTTGAGTTAATTCAATTGGTCGGTTCGGTTACAAATCATTTATCAAAAGTTGCTCATTTACAATGTACTGATTCCAGCAATGGGCAAAGTTCCATCACCTTGGTGATATTTAAGATTCAGACAAAGCATTCATGGCAAAGAATCTTAAACAACTCGATTGGCTGTCTGTATCTGTACTAATAATTTGCACGACGTGTACAGGACAGCAAAATGTTGCTGATACGGTCAATGCTATCAGTAGCAACCGTCAAGGTGTAGAGTTACTAAGAAAGTCACTTATTACATTGGGCGATATTTCATCGAATGCCCCTGGCCAATACTCCATCAGTGTTGCAAATGAACAATACATTCATCTGGGGCAATCACTGGTTCCGTTGCCGCCTTTCGAGCGCTACTGCTGGAAGAGACACTTTTTCTTTGATCCTGCAAACCGATATTCCAAAAGCTGGTCACGGCAGGAGTATAGTGGTTTTGTTTTTGAAAATGTTCACGTTACCAATAAGGGAGCGGGGTTTGACTTAAATATTGACATGAAAACGTATTTAAAGGCTGATACAGTTTCTCCATTAATAACCCTGGATTTGCTTCCGCAGACATATCTGCGAGCCGTGCTACAGTCACCCTTATTCATTGAATACGTTGATAAAGAGATTATAGGTGACAATGCGTATCATGTTATACAGGGAAAAACCAGCAGTGCCGTGCAATTTTGGATCGAAGAAACCAGTTTTCACGTGTTTAGGATTGAGCATCTCGCTACATCTTCGGCCTATGGGGTTACCAGTCGAGAATATCAGTTTAATGATTATTTTGATAGTCACGAAATAAAATTTCCAGGTACTGTAAAATATACATTGTTCACAGAAGTGATGGAGCCGGTGATTAATGTTTTTACAGTAAAGGATGACCGTGCCGATGGGCAGTCGATTCCTTCAGATGTATTGCTGCGTGGATATTCTGAACCGGGAGCAAACAATCCATCTGAACCAGAAATCAAAAAGCTTGCAAGTGGAATCTATTTGTACCAAAACATTACCGGAATAAGAGCCGGCCACTCTTATAATGTTCTGTTCGCGGAATTTGAGACGTTTGTATTGGTGATGGAGGCTCCTGTAAGTACACGCACAAGTGAGGTTGTTATGAAGACAATCTCTGAGAGTATCCCCGGTAAACCCATTAAGTATCTGGTGCAGTCACATCACCATAACGATCACCTTGCGGGATTGCGTTCTTATATCGCCAGTGAGGTTACCGTTGTTACCACTGAAAGTAATGAAGCATTGATAAATAGACTTGCGCAGGCTCCGTTTCATCACAATCCGGACATGCTGGATTTGGAGCCTAAAGCACCCAGCTTTGAATTTGTGCGGAATAAGAAGTGGATAAAGGAGGATGCGGCTATGACTGTCGAGGTATATGATATTGGGCCAACATTGCATGCCAATGAAATGTTGGTAGCCTATTTCCCCAAAGAGGGAATATTGTTTCAGTCAGATATGATTATTTTCGGGGAGCACCCCCATAATACACCACTCAACCGTCAATTTTCGGACTGGATAAAGAAGCAAGGTATCGTGGTTAATCAAATTGCGGGAGTGCATGGTCAGACTTTAAATAGGAAGTTAGTGGATGAGTTTTTGAATGAAGATTGGGAATAACAAAGACATTGATAGCCAATTGAGATTGACGGGAGATCCCTTTGACAGTCGTCTGGCAGAGAGGCAGGTGCCCAAGGGGCCTAATACTTGGCATAGAGTTCATCATTGGATAGTTATATAATGTTTATGCGTGGCGCCTGTCCCGATGCTTCATTGGGATTAAGTAGCTTGGGCATCCGGGCCTGTCTGCCGGAGTGCCTCACGTAGACAGGCTTACCGGAATCTTCTTTGAAAGTTTTTAGCGCGGACTTTCAATAACTCAATCTTCATCATTTACCACTGGGATGGCTTGTCTGCCCCGGCAGCGACACTCTTTGGGTAGGCTTTGAAAGTGGGAGGGAAGTGGGGCATGCACAATGTGTGTCGATGCGGGGCCGATACTGCGGCCTCTAGTTTTTTAAGGATTCATGCTTTTCCTTACTTTATCATCAAAGCTCTGGCAACAAATCTTATCTATTTTAAAGGTAGAATGAGATTGTACTTCGTCATCATTTAGCTGAAGAATAATTGTTATTTCATTTTGAAAACTATCATGCTGATCGTTATCACAGAATAATTCAGAAAACAGTGAGTCAAATACTGGTCTCCTCAATTCAACAATTCGAGCCTCTAAGATGTCTCGATTAAATGGCGTATTAGGATTACTTCCCTCTACTTCAAAATTTAATTTTATCATTGGTTGAAGTGGTTAACACGCTAACGCTTTAAATTTCTATCAGGGTCATTTTGATAAGGTCTGAAGCATCGCCCTTTCCCAAGATGAATAATTTAGAGGATCTGTTCGATACTTATTCCAAGCTAAGTTAATTAGTTGCAAGTAGTTGTGATTGCTAGGATCAAACTCAAGAATCTCGGGCGTATTGAAGTCAGAGAATTTCATAGGCGAAGACTCAACAATCATATCATTAAGTATACTTTCGATATCCGCATGGTACTCATCAGCGTAATATCCAAAGTAATCTTCGTTGACCGATAGAGCACTAGCGACTGTTTTCCATTCAGTTTCAAGCTCATTTGCTTCAGATGTCAAACCAAGTTTTTTTGCTCTTGACACGAGAAGCTTGATTCGTATCATTGTCACAGGGTGACTTCTTTTGGCCAAGTCAGCTGCTTTAACATGGAAAGCCGTCTTTCCAGAAAGTAGTAAATATTGAGAAAAGGTTCTTAGATAAGTTTCTCCGCCTATCTCTAATCCAACTGCATCGCAATAGAGTTCCTGCATCCACTCATACCAGGTTTCGACCATCACCTTTACCCTTTTTCTATCCTCCTCATGTGTTGGGTCATTATTTTGAAAAGGTAATCTTAGACGATCTTCCAGTTTCTTCTGAAACTCGTTTACGAGCTGATCCATTTCGCTACTATGATATTCATATAAATAATGACCTAATTCGTGGAAAAATAGCGGAGCGTGAAGGAGACTATACTGTGAAGTAACAGGCAAAGAATAAGTCAATGGAGAGTTAATTGTTGGATAAATTCCAAAGTCCCCATCTACTATCAAGAATGGCTTATTCGTGGTCTGTGTATGAAGACTATGTATCCATGCCAAAATTTTTAGCGAGGCGATGTCCCCATTAGTATGCCTATGTAGAGATGGTAGATACCTAGAATTTAGTAATCTAAAATATCTTTGAAGCTTTGAAAGCTCGATAAACAGGTCTTGAAAAATCGTTGCTTGATTGAGGGTTACCCAATATCTGACTCTTTGAAGGTCTTTATCGATCTTTAAATAATAGTTTAGAAGCCAATCCTTAAATAGATTTAGCTCATTTGGAACCTCTTTTGCCTTTACCAGATCAATCGCAAGGCCTACCTCCCTTTGAAATTCCAAAGTTGAGTTTTTTAAAATATTTTGCATTAAATATCACCGATTAGATCGTGAGCATCAAATGCAACATGGTCTTCTAGCAGACCTCTCAGTTCACTCAATGAATCTATCAGTTGAGATTTCTCTTCCTTGTCATTTGAATTCAGTATTTCAAGAACTTTGCTTGGTGAGCTTTTAAACAAGATCGATTTGAATTTAGTGCCTCGATTTCGAGCTTCCATAAAATTCCTTATCAATTTCCGTGAACGTGAATCTATGCCCGTAAGGGTGTCGGAACCACTTTCAATAGTGTGAATTTGATAATTTAGTTTCTTTAGAAAGTTTGTTAGCGCCCGCTTCGATTCATCAATCTCATCTTCATTCATCTGATCATCTATATTCTTTTCCGCAAGCTTATAGTGTATGAGCAGTTTATTGATGAGTTCTAGTAAGTTCTGACTCCTTTCAAAACTCTGAATGGTTAACCATTTATTTTCCATAATTTGTTTTGCTTTATTTTATCCTCATAACCTCTTGAGCTATTCTATCCTTCAGTTGATCATCAGCGCGTTTGGCTGCAAATGTCAGGCGCTGAGCCACGCTAGGACTCGAAAAATTTAACTGCGATGAAATAAAGACATCATGCAGGATTTTTTTCATATCGCAATTACCATAACCTCCCTTTATCATAACTGGCGATGCTGTGCCTTGATTTAATGTACCGGACCCAGTCGTGGCAAGGATCGCAGTGTTCCCGTCCGGGATGAAGTACGACCCTTCAAGTACATTCGTATATCCACTTGCCGACTTGTCGATAAGTCTTACCTCCTTCAAAGTAGTCTTGTGGTATTCTACAAAAGTCATAGTAAACGTAGCGGCTAGAATGCCATTCCCTATTAGTTTTGCCACGGTATCTTGAAGGGAGCTATACTCGCTTCCACAGTTTTTGCCATCACGCAGGACTAACAAGGAATTCAGATTGAATTTTGAAATAACTGTTTTATTATTTGTAAAAAGTTCAACTACATACCTTTCGAGAAATGCTGCATTGATCTCTTCCTTTTTTGAATCAGTTTTTGGTTTGACTAAAGAATCAAAAACCGGAGTTTTCATCCCTTCTTTTAACATAACCAAAGAAAGAACAATATGCGAGGACTTCTCACTGACATCAATTACTAATTGCATGTCATGATATAGGGGAGTATCAACGGTGAACGGCAGGCAACCGAGTTGCTGAATTATGTCGAAGGCATTGATCTCAATAAAGGAATTCCAATTCTTTAATCCTTTTTCAAACTTACCGTCTTTGTAGTCATTCAAGCCCTTGAATTTTTTACCAAGCTGATGGCTTGTTACCCTTTTAATTCTCCAATTTTTCAGCTCAAATCGAATATTGAAGTAAGTTGTTGGATCGAGATCCTCAAAAACAAAAACAGTCATGCCTCTACCAAAATTGTTTTTTAAATCAGAAATCCCAGTTACAATATCGTTGTAGCTGACTGTTGAAGGAATTACCGATATTTTTGTAAGAGCCTTAATCCTATTACAAATGTCGTTTGCAAATCTATCCTTTAGATTTTCGGCCGTACCTACTGGGTAACAAAAGTAGATTTCACGTTCCATTGATGGATGCACGAAGTAGCATCCAAACTTATTAAGATACTCCTTCCTGCTTCTGTAGCTTCTTCTGTAATCCTCTGTTAATGCTCTAATTGGGCCGGGTAAAACTTGGTTCTCGCCAAAATGAATATCTGGCATTCCTAAGATACCGCTGTTCGCACTAGTCGGTTGATAAAAACCACTCTTTGCACCAACATAGCATTTACCAAATGGCTTTTCCCCCAGACTACTCCAAAAGTCATTGATCAAGGTCATTCTGTCCTCAGGCAGAATCTTATCCTCATTGCTCATGCTAGAATCCACCATATCATTCATAACACGCACGAAGAGCCTGTTTGCAGGGACATAGACTTTGTTCCCCATTCCAGGAAATGAAACTAATGCCGCTTTGTCAGTTGGCTTAACGTCAAATGAAGGGTGAACTGATTTAAAATAGGCGTAAGGGCTTGAATAGCTTTTCCCTTTAATTTTGAAGGCGGGTGCCTGATCAATAGTAATGTCTCCTTTATACCCTTCAAAATAGCACTTTATTTTTCCAGTTGGTCCGTCATATACTAGAGTTCCCTTCTGCTCATTTTGTCTACCCAATAATTTTCTTAATCGTTTTTCTAGTCCCGAGCTATAATACTCAAAAACCGAAAGGCTGCTAATGAATGCAGTCTTTACACCTACGGAAAATCCCAACCCTGCATTTTCTACATAGAGCTCTGAAATCTCATACCTCCTATATGCATCAATATCTGTAACCGGTGTAGAAAAATCGCTCGAAAAATCGCTTTTTATGAAAGGTGTTTTTTCGTAAAAAATACGCGGGCTATCTAACGTCCACATACTAGTCTTACTCAAAATTTGTATAAGTAGGCTCCTTTTGTATAAGTCAGATACGAGTTGACGTTCCTTTTTTTCAGTCAATGAAATAAGGAACTTATCAGTAGTGTGAACGAGATCAATCACCCAATCATCAACAGTTAGAGTTGAACATGGGATATTTTCATGGACTTCGGTGATTAAGGATTGCTTGCCTTCAGTCGAGTAAGGAATAGCTGCAATTTTGTAGGCCTTAGCGATGATTGAACACGCTCGATTGAGCTGCTCATAAGTGAGTGTCTCACCCGATAACTCAACCTTTTTGACAACCAAACTTAGCCGATCTCCAAATTCTACGATCTTAATATTCGTTTCCATACTCTTGTTATTTACTTTTATCACATACTTCTTGAAAGGGGCATAGGTTGCAAATTCTAATCTGTCCGCATTTGGTAAATGCCAGGTAATTGCCCTCAAGTCCAAAGTCGTTCACCTCTCTAAGGATTTCTGAGTCTTGCATTATTCTCGCCTTTGCCCGTTCTAAATGCTTTTCGTTATACTCCAATTCCTCAAGCTTGCTATCCAGTAGGTAAGCTTTCTGAATTACAATGGAATCCTTTCCAATCCCTTTTTGGTTAATTGCCCACAAGGCATAGGAAAGCAATTGCAGGCTTGTATCTTCTTCTTCGACCTTTCCAGTTTTCCAATCAGCTATCCAAAATTTATTTTGAGCAAAGAATGCGAGATCTATTACTCCATCAACCTTAGTATTTGGAGGGAGCTGATAATTGCATTTTCCCTCAATGATTGCATCCAGATTCTTGCCGTTTTCAAGTAGGTGATTAAAATGGGGCGAGCTTTCGAAATTTGAAAGGCTAACCTTTAGGCGTTCGCTTATTTCCTCAAAAATTGTTTGCTCATCTGATTGGTTGTAGTAAATCTCTTTCAATATCGATGGAGGATATTGCATCTCTTTGTGAATACCCTGTCTTTCATCTCTTGAGTATATGAGCGTATTTTTGAGTATGCTAAGAGCAAAGCTTATCAAGCGATCCGATTTCCAAAATTCATTTACTTTGGCCTTTCTAAAGTAAACTGCTATAACTGCATGTATAATTTCTCCAGCTACTAAGCTCTTGTTGGATAGGTTTGATAGAAACTTGAGGCGCTCTTTGTTAGGTTCTTCTTTGGCTTTTAATTGCTTACTTCCAAAGTACTGATAATAGTATTTCCGAGGGCATTGTTTTAAAGTACCCATTTTTGAAGGAGACCAGGAAATTTTCTCAACCTCCCTCTCTGCAGAAACATCAGTATCAAAGAAACTCAATTGCATTATCTCAATTTTTTCAATTTTGAAGTTAGTTTATCCCACTCGTCATCGGTCAGCTGCATATCTCTTACAGCATTTAAAAACTTAATGGCTGATTGGCTAGACGTAATTGTATCTTTAATTTGTGTGCTAACTTTTCCAGACAGAGATAATAAGACCTCACTAGGAACGCCAAGGGATTCGCAAATTTTTATAGTGGTATCTGCGGATGGTGGCTGAAGCCGGTCATTTTCGATTTTACTTATGTATGAAAAGTCGACTCCAACAGAAGCCGCCAAGTCTCGTTGAGCAACACCTTTTTGGCGTCTCAATTCTTTCAATAGTTTGCCGTATGTTATTTCGTCCATGAGGCAAAAGTATGCAATGTTGAGTTGTTAGTCAACTCAATAGGCTAAATTATTTGTTTTTGGGCATAAATTGTGGTAATTCTGCATAATATATAGATTATGAAGTTCAAAGTTGTTGCTGATAAAGGGCAGGGAGGCTTCGGAATTGTTCAAGTAATTGAAAATTCGAAGGCTAAACAGTTTGCTCTGAAAACTTTCCATATCCATCCTTCGATGAGTGCAATTGAAGCGATAGCTAAGAAAAGATTTATAAAAGAGGCAAAGTATCAACAGCTGATCGATCATCCCAACATAGTACCGGTTATTGAAATTGAAGCATCTGACCCACCATCATTCATCATGCCTTTAGCTGAATCATCGATGTACGATGAAATGGTATCAGGTGTATTAGATTCCAGCAATTTTTCTAAATGCCTTTACGATATAATGGCAGGATTAGAAGAGATTCATTCGCTTGGAATATATCATAGAGATTTAAAGCCGGCTAACGTTCTAAAATTTAAGAAAACGGGATATGCCATCGGAGACTTTGGGCTGATGTCGTTAAATCAGACTGGGGTAACAACGTTAACACAGACAGGAATGGCCAAAAACTCTGACATGTACACTGCGCCAGAGATTACTCAGGACTTAAAATTTGCGAGCATTCAATCTGATATTTTCTCCTTAGGCTGCATTTTGCATGATTTTGTCGGCCAAAGCAAAAGGATTCCCTGCAATGAGATATCGGAAACTTCTGAGTATGGAGACATCCTATTGGGAGCCACACGAATGGACCCATTGAGGCGCTTTTCAACGGTAGCGGCATTTAGAGAAGCACTCATTTCCATTTCATCGGTGACCCCGGTCACCAAAACTCAGGCCGCAGAAAAGGTATTAAATTCGTTACAGAAAGATATTGCGGACTTTAACGAGCAGGATATATCACGACTTGCTGATTTCTTAAGCTCATCAATTAATCCAAGCGAAAAAGGAGTAATCCTTGAGCAAATCAGTCTAGATCAAATAGGTGAAATCATTAACGGTAAGAAGCATGCTGCATTTATTGGAAAAGTGTACTGCAGATATGTCCGGTCTTCCAATTTTAACTTTGATTTCTGTGACACTCTCGCAAACAGGATTGTTGCTTTTATGGCGCAAGGAAATCTTGATATAATAGCAGAGGGGATTTTCGCACTACTGTATATGGGAACTGGGCACAATAGATGGTATGTCGAAAGAAAAGCTGTAAGATATCTTACAGGCGAAATTGAAGAACGGCTGCTAAAGAGGTTATGTATGGAAATTCGGGTTGATGGCAAAAAATTTTGCAGCGCAATAAACCATCTCTTTGTATCTATTACCTATTCAGTGGACATGCTTAATCCAGAAATAAAAAGAACAATAAAGGAGGTCTGCTCAAAATGAATTTTATTAAATACTCAAATAAAGGTTCCAGGAAGTCTAACCAAGATTCATTTTATGCGCTTGATTCCAAGAATAGAATATATGCGTGCGTGGCAGATGGGGTGGGAGGCCTCAGCCATGGTGACTTTGCCAGCCAATTCGTTGTATCAGAATTTGAAAACTACTGCATTGAAAAGAACACCCTAGATTTAAGTCAATTCCTTGCACAGACAAACGAAAGATTAATTGAAGCCGCAAGGACTAAATTTCAAGACGAGAGGATTGCTACGACCTTTACGGCTGGCGTAATTACGTACGAGTCAATTGAAGGTGTCCATATTGGAGACAGTCGAGTTTGTATTTTGCGAGGAAATGGGATAAAGCAGATAACTGAAGATCACACGGAATTGGGAAGGCTTATCCGTGAAGGAAAGGTAGACATAAAGGATAAGAAATATTACAATCGTAAAAATGTAATTGAAAGCGTGTTGGGGAGTAATATCAATTTTAAACCTCAAAATTTTCAATTTGATCTGAACGGTGCAGATAGAATCTTATTTTCAACAGATGGATTTCATGAAGTTCTTTCAAAGGAAGAAATCCGTGATATTTCAGTAAAGTATAAGTCCCTTGACGAATTCTGTAGAAAATTGATTATTGAATTGGAAAATAGAATTCTGCATGATAATGCAACATTTGTATGTGTAGAGGTATGATAATCGCTACAGAGATTTTAGATACTTCAAAAAGAGCTCCCTAAAAAGGGAGCTCTGAAATAGAAACTTCAAACCACAACATGCGAATGGAACACTCACGATAGCCCCACCACATGTTGTTGTAACGAAAGTGCGGCCTGCGCCACTTGAGCCAAACGCCCGCCAGCAGCCACCGGCCACCGATGCGAACTCTTAAAATATATTTAAACATAACGCGACCACACGGGACCGGATAGAAAGGTGCAAGGGCTGCCGTAAAAAAATACTACCCGGAGGCATGTGGGTTGGCAGGAGGGGAGGGTGGACCATGCCTTCGCGAAACGCTACGGCAGGCAAGGATTTTTTACGAGCAGGCCCCGCTGCAAGGTGGGCTAAACTCCGCGAGCTCTTGCGGCTTTCTATTCCGCAAAGTGTCTACGAACTTCTCAATGGAACCCAAAATTATGTTAAGTAACCAATGCCCGGTGCTAGATCTTTTTCCATTGAAGCAGCCTACGACTGGGCTACTTTCTTGATTCTACTAAGAGATTGAACGGTCTTCTCTTGGCGCACCTTTTCCTTCTGAGTCAGAGGTCGCTCGACTCTATCATGCTTTAACTCGCTATAGGAGCTGTATAGTTGCAAAGAAGCCATTTACAAATGTAGGTACTCTGACTGGTTGATAATCAAACGTTTATACCTATTAAAAAGTTTGACTTACCAAAAAAAGCTGGCTTGCCCGAGGAAGAAAACCTATATGAAATTCGAAGACTAAACCCCGGCAGGTGCTTTCCGGGGTATGGTACCTGCAAGGATGTGCGCAATGGCAGGCACGAATAGCTGCGGCTCGAGGAGTTATATAATTTATATTATGTTAATGCCGATTACCTACCTGAAACGAGCCTACCCCTGAAGTCTCCGAGGTTCTGATGCCTGTTAGTGTGTGTCTTCAAAAGAAACTTGATGCACGTCGAAAGTTCTTTGGTAACACTGGAATCTCACCCCGGCGCAAGCGATAAATCGAGCATTTCCGCGGCAGCAAGTAAGACTTCCCTTCAAAAGTTATAAAAAAATACTGGCTATTGGGGCAATCGCCATATCTATCATATCCTCGCTGTTGACTAACGATATTACCTTCTAATAGCCAGTAAGTATTCTTGGATAATCCTACATAAAGGCTGGAAGAATTTGATGATCTATAGTAGGTCGCCTTGACAACAATCTCCTGAATTGATTTACGCGTTCCATCATCTGTCCGGTGTCTAACTCCGTCATAGCGATTATACAATTTGTGGCCCTCGCGGCGGAACTTGCGTATATAGAATGCCTCCCTTACGTGCCAATTGTCCTCATTGCAGACCTCGAGAATTTCCATAAATGGGGCTTTCCCTCTAGCTTTCATTTCCTTAATCCACTTTTGCATTGAAGGGTTACCCCTCCCAGTCAAATGATTGTACGCTCGTTTTTTTCGATCCAGCGTCTTGCCAACATAACGAATCATTTTTCGTTCGGGATGCCGTAGGCTATAAATGCATGCTAGTCGGGATCCGGATTCTTGTTTGTGTGCCCAAGCCTTTACTAAACTCCTGCCTATAGCTGGTGTCATTGCACGTGAGATTTCGATTCTTAACTCCGGTTTTTTCATATGTGGAAATCATGTGATTGCAAAGTTCTACCCCCCGCCACCAATTCAATTCATTTTACAGTTCAGCCTGGTTCCTTAGTCTCACCTATTCTCCACAAAGAACCTCCGGAACAAGGGCTCAAAATAAGGATCGCAAAACTCCGGGTGACCCGTGGCGAAGTCCAGGACTTCCAGGTCTTCCAGGGTATCCTTGATCCGCTTGATGTTGCCCTGGCTGCCAATGCCGTACTGATTCAGCACCCGCTGCGAAGTAAACTGGGTTTCCCCGGCTACCACAGCCCGCAGGTAGTTAGTCTGATACTGGGTCATTCCCTTACAGATCTGCTGAAATATCGCCACATGATCGTTCAGGAACTCATCGTATGAGGCTTTTAGGATCTCCTGGGTCAGTTTATGCTGGGTGTTGTTCCAGCATATCCTCCCCAGATACTGAACAAAATAGGAATGGCATTGCACCAGACTGGCCAGGTCCCCAGCCACCCCCGCATCCACGGATTTGCCAGTCTGCTTGAATTCAGCCGTAATGAACCGAATCCATTCATCCTTCGCTATTTTCTTCAAGAACAGGGTTTCTCCAAAACGGTAAAAGGGCTGCGATGAGTCGGAAAACATCGTGGCCATGAGGTGACGCTTGCTGCCGTACAGGCAATAGCAGACTTCCTTGTGCTTTTGCCAGTGCGACCTCAGCTTTTCAAGGGTCGCTGGCCCATCGAACCATTCGGATACCTTCTGGAATTCGTCGATGCAGCATACAATCCTGACTTTCCGCTGACGCGCAACCTTTTGGGCCAGGTCAAGGATTTCGTCTATACCAACCTTGGATACCGGCAAATCCAACGAGATGGTGACCTCCCCCCCTTCACCGACCCCGTACTTGATGTAGGGGATCAAGGCACGGATGTAATTCTTCACACTGTCAGCCACTTGCTGAACTTTTGAACTGGTGGCTCTCAGGACGCTCTTGAGGAAGATCGTGTAGAACTCCTCGCTGGACTTGATTCCGAAGCAGTCGATTTTGATGGCGATGACCTTGCCTTTGTACGTCTGGAGGGCCTGGTTAACAAGAGATGACTTTCCCCATCGCCGCGGGGAAATCAGCACGATGCTCTGCCCATCGCGGAAAGCGGCTTGCAACCGCTTCAATTCCTGTTGGCGGTTGCAAAAGTTGTTACCTGTGGAAAGCTCCCCGTATTTGAATGGGTTTTCCTTCATATTATACAAGATTGTATAATACAAATATAGGTAATAAAAAGTATCTAATAATAGGTACTAGAGCGTTTATTCGGCTCTCAGGCTCTTGACCGGATTAGCCCCAGCGGCCCGCAGTGTATGGTAGCTCACCGTAGCCAGCGTAATCGCGATGGCCGCTCCGCCAGAGGCTACATACACCCACCAGCCAACTGTGATGTGGTAATTGTACCGGGCAAGCCAATCACCCGTAAAATACCAGGCTGCCGGAAAAGCAAGACAAAAAGAGATCACCACAAGTATCACAAACTCCTTCGAAAGCAGCTGCCATAGGCTCGGGAGGCTGGCTCCCATCACTTTTCGGACACCCACCTCTTTGGTTCGGCGCTCCACAACAAAGCTGGCCAGGCCAAAGATCCCCAGACAACTAATAAAGATCGCCAGGATGGCCAGGATACTGGCCTGCCGCAGCACCTTCTCTTCAGCACCGAACTTGCGGGCGTAATCCTGGTCCACAAAACTGTAGTTAAAGGGATCGCCTGGAGCATACTTCTTGTACACCTGCTCAATCGCACCAATTGCTTCGGCGGAAGTCACTTCCGGATTTACACGCGCAAGAATCAGGTAACCGCCGTTTGGCGTCAGTACAAAGATCGTCGGTGGCACAGGCTCGTACGGTGAATCAATCACCATGTCCTCCACCACACCAATAACAGTGAAAGTAAGGTCTTCCCACCGGATAGTCTCTCCCACTGGATCTTTAAAGCCCATAAACCGGGCCGTCGTCTCATTGATGATCAACGCAGCGGTGTCGGACGGAAAATCACGGGAGAAATCACGACCCTTCACAAAATTCCACCCAACGGTCTTACCGTAATCATGCGATACGTAAACAAAAGGAAAATCGGTTGACAAGCCCGGATCTTTGCCGGCCCAATGGAATCCGCTGCTCGAAGCTCCCTGACTCGTGGTCCTGCTGTTGGCCCTGGCCATCTGGATGACTTCTCCAGTCTGCATCACCTCTTCCCGGAAAGCATCAATATGTCCGCGAAGCTTATTGGTCACCATCGGGACGGCAACCAACCCTTGCCGCGTGTAGCCCACAGGTCGGCTCTTTCCATACTCGATCTGCCGAACAACCACCCAGGTACCGATAATCAAGGTGACAGAAACGGTGAACTGGATCACCACCAACGCTCTCCGTGGAAGTGATGCCCAGGTTCCGCCCCTCATCACACCCTTCAGCACGTTCACTGGCTTGAAGGAGGACAAGAACATGGCAGGATAGGCTCCGGCGATGAAACCGGTGAACAACGCGAAGGTGATGATGATCACCACGAACCGGTAATCTGTCCACGGCACCGAAATCTGCTTGTTGACCAGCAGGTTGAACGCTGGCAGCAGCAACTGCACCAACACCAGCGACAGCATCAACGCTACGACGGCGATTAATACCGACTCAAAGAAGAATTGCCCGATGAGCTGTCCACGCACTGAGCCCATCGATTTGCGGATGCCGACCTCCCGGGCTCTCCGCTCCGACTGGGCAGTGCTGAGGTTCATGAAATTGATGCAGGCCAGAATGAGGACAAATATGGCAATGAGGCTGAAGAGCTGAACGTACTGAATGGCGCCGCCTACATTCACGCCGTTGCTGAATTCACTGCGCAAGTGCCAGTCCTTCATGGGAAACAGAAATAGCTCCGGCTTTCGCAATGCGAGTCGTTCGTTCATGTGTTTCATCACCGCATCCTTGATGCGCGCGGAGACGATGCCCATATCGGCGCTTGGAACAAGCCGGACATAAAGCTCCCATCCGTTGGGCCGCCACGGGTCTTGCATGTTGCTCAATCCATTGGTGTCAAACATGAGCTTCCATGAACCCACGAAATGCAATCCGGCAAAACTGGAGTTGACGGGAAAGTCAGCATAGACGCCGGCGACCTTTACGTCCTGACCATCGAGCTGCAGGGTGCGGCCCATCGCCTCGCCGTCTCCGAAAAGTGACTTCGCGGCCGACGCCGACAACAGGAGGGCTCTCGGGTCTTTCAGCGCGTCGCTCGCACCTCGGAGCATGGTAATGGACAGCAATTCCGGACCTTCGGGTTCGAAGTATGCACCGGTCTTGGAGATGGTCACGTCTCCGTTGGCAATCGGGTACGAACCGATGCCGCTGGTCATCACCACCGCATCAAAGTCGCTGCCGTACTGCCCGCGCAATTCTTCGCCAAGCGGATACGGGATGTACTTCCATGTTTCCAGGTTACCGTTCAGGGTTACGTTTTGTATGACCCTCGCCATGCGGTCGAACTGCGGGTGATAGCGATCAAAGGTTAATTCGTCGTAGACGGAAAGTCCCAGGATAATCGTAACGGTCATGCCGATCGTGAGGCCGCCGATGTTGATGAGCGAATAGCCGCGGTTGCGGCGAATATTCCGCCAGCCGATGGTGAGATAGTTTTTCCACATGGGGATTGTGTTTGTCTGGAAATCAACTTTTGCCGGCCGGATAATGCCTGGCCTGAATAACAATAAAACATCCATGATGAAGAGGCGGTCGGCCCTCCCCTTCCCGAATTCACTTGCCCGCTGGTCGTAGAGCTCCATCAAATCGCCTTCGATGGAGGACACGAGTTCCGGGTGGCAGAACCACTGAAAGAAACGGTAGAACAATCGTGGCGGATTGTGCTTCATGATATCCCGGTCATCTTGACGTTGAGTGCCACTCTGGGTATGTCTTTCCAGAGTGCTTCCCGTGTACTCCGGGCTTGCTCCACCGCCCGTTTGCCCAGTGCGGTGATCTGGAAATACTTCTTCGGCCTGCCCGCCCGCTCCGGTGTCGACTCCCCTTCGAAAGAGGTCAGGTACCCCTTGGTCTCCAGTCGTCTGAGCGCTGTCTGCAAAGCGCCAACACTTACGCTCCGGGATGTCCGGTTTTCAATTTCCTTCTTGATCGATATGCCGTAGGCTTCTTTGTACAGCACACCTACCGTAAGCATGACCACTTCCTCAAACTCTCCCAACGGGTATCTTCTCATGGAGTCAATAATTAATTCCTATTTGTAGTAAAAATCATGCCAGAGCGTTTCTGCGGGCTATTGGCATGTTAACAAGAATGCAATCGTTCGTATCTGAACAGGCCGTGCGCGACAACGATCAATCGGCCATCAGTGCACCTTCAAGGGTGGTCCGCCCCGTTAGCCGGACGGTGTATCGTCCCTTGGGGAGATATTCCTTGTAGCCGAGGAAGTATGGCAAAGGACTGTCATGATGCTTTACGATAAGATCCCATCGGTACTGGTTGAATCCCTTACGACCCTGTAACGTGTCGGACCAGATTACTTCATTCTTGTCGTTGATCAGGCTAAGTCCGACCTCTCCCGGCTCCGTCAGCCAGAATGAAATTGGCAACTTCTCATAGACCATGGAATTGGTATCATCGGGCAGCTTCGAACGGTCCGGCGCTTTCACCGACGGGATGCTAAACAACTGATCCCTCGCAACCATTCCCGGAGCTATCCATTCATCCAGCGGCTTCAGGTTGACCTTGTAAATTCCCCGGCCGTGAGTTGATACAACCAAGTCTCTCGAGTGGGCATCGATCTCGATGTCGGATACGGCCGCAGCAGGAATTCCGGATCCAAGCTGCGACCAACGCTTGCCCTGATCCAGTGAAACGTACGCAGCCCTGTACAGCCCGGCATAAAGTACATGCTCATGCAAGGGATCTTCCTTGATCACGTAGGCGATCTCGGAAGGCAGGTTACCCGTGATCTTCTCCCAGGTTTTGCCATGGTCCTCTGACTTATACAAGTGAGTACCAAAGTCGTCGTAGTTGGTTCCCGACAAGGCAACGTACACCCTCCCTTCTTTGAACTTTGAAGGCACGATGGTTCTCATGTACATATTGGGCAGCCCTGTCGAGCGTTCGGTCCAGTTCTTTCCGTCGTTGTCGGTTACCCAAAACAACCCCTTATCGGTTCCCGCGTAGATCAGTCCCTGCTTAAGCGGTGACTCCGCCAGTGCGCCGATGGCCAGGGAGGTCCTGGCTTTGTCTTTGCCGGAAGTTACATCCGCACTGATCGGACGCCAATCCCTGCCCTGATTGTCGCTCTTCAACACATAGTTGGCGCCCAGGTACAGTTGTTCGTGATTGAAGGCAGAAAGAAAGTACGGTGAAATGAAGTTGTACTTCAGTGGCAGCTTCAAATCCCGGTCCGGCCGCGCATTTTCCGATTTTCTTGTGTTCAGATTCATTCGCCGGATGCCGCCTTCCTGCGAACTGTAGTAAATGGTCGTGCTGTCGACGGGATCGACCACCGTGATGCACCCGTCGCCACCGCTCCATGGATCGATCCACAGGTACTTCCATTCGTCATATCGTTTGGGCATCCACTCATTGGCTTTTCCATAGACCGTCGCGTCATCCTGCGCGCCGGCGTAAATGGTGTAGGGCTTTTTATTGTCCAGCGTGATATCGTAGAACTCACCGGTAGGAATGTTGTTAAAGTGCATCCAGGTTGTTCCCTTGTCGAAGCTCATGTAGAAGCCACCGTCGTTGGCAAGCGCCAGGTGGTTGGTATTGGCAGGATTAATCCACAGCTCGCACTGGTCCAGGTGCAGGGGTTCTGCAGGATTTGGAAAAAGGTGATACACATCTCCGCCGACGAGCTTGAAGGTTTTTCCTCCATCTGTACTTCGTGCCATTCGGACACCCAGCGCGTAAATCTCATCGTCGTTCGCCGGGTCAACCACAATGTCGGCGAAATACCAGCCGATGGTAGAGAATATCATTAGATCATCCTGATGTGTGCGCTTCCATGTTTTGCCTCCATCGAGGGTTTGATAAACCTCAGCGGCACCGGGAGCCGGTCCCTCACCGGTTGGTTTGTTGCGATGATCCAGCAGTGCGTATACCTTTTCAGGATTGCTGTACGATACCGCCAGACCGATCCTTCCCTTGCCTTCATCAACCGGCAGGCCTGCATCCGACTTCGTCCACGACTTGCCTGCGTCTGTACTCTTGTAGATTCCGCTATTAACACCACTCACGCCCGGGAAGGTTTCCCATGTCGAAGCATAAAGTATGTTAGCGTCCGACGGCGCAAAGGCAATGTCATTCGCGCCAGTCCGTTCATTGACAAAAAGTACGTGTTCCCATGTTTTGCCTCCGTTCAGCGTACGAAAGATGCCACGGTTTTTGTTCGTGCTCCACAGGTGGCCCACGACAGCAACAAAGACAATGTCAGGATTGGAGGGGTGAACGGTGACTTTGCTGATATGCCAGGAATCTTCGAGCCCGATGTGTCGCCAGGATTCTCCGCCATTGTCTGACCGATACATTCCCGTTCCGGGCATGGTGAAATTGCGCGGCTTCTTCAGCGTCTCGCCCGTTCCGAGATAGACGATGTTTGTATTCGAAGGCGCCAGAGCAATATCACCGACGGCATAGGATGGTTGATTTTCAAATATCGGCTTCCAGGTCAGACCGTTGTTGGTCGTCTTCCACAAATTCCCCGATCCAAATCCCAGGTAAATGGTGCCTGGATGTTGTGTATCCACCTGTAACGCTTCCACCAACGCGCTGTTGCTCGTGGGTCCCAGTTGCACCCATTCCAAACCGAACTGCGTTTGTTGTTTGTGTTTCAGGTGCTCATCGTACGACTTCACCAAGGGTGACATCGGCTGTTGCCCAAGACCCACAAACGACACACCGACCGCAACACCGGCCACCAGGAGATTTCTAATGTTCATGCTGAAACCGATTACCGTTTACTAATTACTGTCCACTGAGCGATTCCCCCCGCCCCTTACCCCCTTCGATAAACTCAGGGCAGGCCTAAAGGGGAACTACTATTTAGCAAAAAAGGCAATCAACAAAAATCCATCTTCCCCTTTAGGGGTGCAGGGGCCTAGGCGCACTTGCAATTAACAAGAATCCAGCTTCCCCTTTAGGGGTGCAGGGGCCCGGGAGAATACTTGCGTCTATACAGTTAAAATTTTTTCAACAAATAAAAATCCAACTTCTCGTTGATGTCTGC